>ERZ1027171.247-NODE-247-length-25717-cov-6.182566_pt1 | contig 25717 bp, 24 predicted proteins | sample MGYA00519274_ERZ1027171 | MGnify/ENA primary metagenome ERZ1027171 (study PRJEB26926, sample SAMN06164681) | human gut metagenome | biome: ENVO:00009003; feature: ENVO:2100002; material: ENVO:00002003 | host: Homo sapiens | place: USA | collected 2012 ... | reverse complement strand
ATATAGTTTTTGGATTCAATAGTAAAAACATAAGTTGTGAATTTTTGGAAAAAAGCAAAAAAAGAACAGCAAAACGCCGTCCTTTTTTGTTAATGTTTTAACGAAATGTTTGTGCCGAAATTTTGACGGAAATCTTATTTCAAATCCTTAGCGGCGCGGTACCCCGCGGCGGTTGCCTCCGCAATTCGGCCTGTTTTTTCGGCGTCGCCGATTAAGAAAATGCGCGGGTATTGTGCTTTGATTTGTGTATACAGCCGTTGATTGGACTGCACGCCCAAAGACAGTACGACAGAATCGGCTTCCAGTACGGTGCGGTGACGGTTTTGCACAGATTCCAATTCAATCTCTCTTTCCCGAATGGCACACAGCTTTTTTCCGGTGAAAAATTCAGTGCCGTTTGCTTTGAGACGCGGCAGACAATCGTCTGTGTGCTGCATCCAAGTGCCCGGTGCAATGTTGTCCGCCATTTCCACAACCGTGACGCGGTTGTTTTGTGCACAAAGCAATTCGGCGGTTTCCAAGCCTGTCATGCCTGAACCGATTACGGCGACATGTTGATTTTGCAGTTTTACCGTGCCGTTCAGAATTTCGGTCGTCGTGAAAACATGCGGCAGTGCAACACCTGCAATTGAACGGGGTTTCACGGAATTTGCGCCCGTGGCAATGATTACCGCATACGGCGCGTATTCCGCAATTGTTTCGGCAGTTGCTTCCGTCTCATAATGTATTTCCGCACCGCTGTTTTCCGCGGCATGTACCAAATCCGCAATACACCAATTGATTTTATCTTTTAAAGGCGGTTTGTTGGCAAGCTGTAATTGACCGCCCGCTTGCGGTTCTTTTTCCAAAACAATCGGCTTAAAGCCACGTTTCCCCAAGGTTTCTGCGGCGGTAAGTCCTGCCGCCCCTGCGCCGACAATGACAACCGTTCTGCCGTTTCCGTCGCGGGAAAGCAATTCCGTTTCGTGCCCGAGCCGCGGATTCACAGAGCAGTTTGCGTGAGAACCTTTGTAGGCGTTGCTTTGCATGGTTTCCATACAGGTGAGACAGCAAATACAGCGTTTGATATCCTGCGCGTGTCCCGATTCGGCTTTTCTTACCCAATGCGGGTCTGCAATTAAAGACCTGCCGAGACAAACAAAATCCTGAATTCCTTCTGTGAGCTGTGCTTCCGCCTGTTCGGGGGAGCGAATCAGATTGGCGGCAAGCACGGGGATGTTCACCTCTTTTTTGACTGCCGCCGCCATATATTTGCGCCACCCGGGTTCAAATGAGGTGGGTTCCAGCCAATAATTGTAGGTATCATATCCCGCAGAGGAAACGTCAATTGCATCTGCGCCTGCCGCTTCAATCGCTTTCGCCATCTGTACGCCTTCTGTGAGTGTGTACCCGATACCTTCGCGCCCGATTTCTTTATAGCATTCATCTACGGACAGACGAACAATGACGGGGAAGTCTTGTCCGCAGGCAATTTTAATGCCCTGTAAAATCTCCAGCAAAAAGCGCATACGGTTTTCCAAAGAGCCGCCGTAGCAATCGGTTCTTTGGTTGGTATACGGACTTAAAAACTGCTGAATCAAATACCCGTGCGCCGCGTGCAGTTCCACACCGTCGGCACCTGCTTTTTGCGCGCGTACGGCGCCGTCAATAAACTGCTGAATGATTTTTCCGATTTCCTGCACGGTCATTTCACGGTTCAGACTTTCCGCGGAATAGGCGCGGGCGCACTGTGACGGGGAAAGTGTTTTTAAAACAAAATCCTTTTCCATAAGCTTTTTGCCGACGGGCGCAACCTTATAGAACAGCTTGTCATATGTATTGCCGAGCAATCGGTGCATTGCAACGGAAACAGGGACGGTACCCATTAAAAGCCCGAGATTTTGCCGCCCCGGGTGATGGAGCTGAATAAACATTTTCGTGCCGTGGCGATGCACGCGGTCAATCATTTTTTTGAGCGGTGCGATGTGGTAATCGTGGCTGATTGCAAGCTGTGCAAAGGCGGATGCACCGCTGAAATCGTTGACACGGGTGATTTCCGTTACGATTAAGCCCACTCCGCCGATGGCGCGTTCTTCGTAGTAATCCATCATTTTTTCGGTGGGTGTGCCGTCAAACTGTCCGAAACCGAGCATCATCGGCGGCATAACCACACGGTTTTTTAAGGGGACATTCCCGATTTGACCGGGGGTGAAAAGATGCGGATAAGCCATTTCATGTTCTCCTTTACAATCTCAAAAACAGCAGGAAATACTGTGACTTTTGTAATTTAAGGTTTGGACTTAAACTTAATAAAATTTTACCATAAACCGAAGCACCGAACAATAGATTTTTATGCTTTTTTTGTTTTTGCAAACAAAGTATATCCGCCTACCGCAATTAAAAAACAGGCGAACAGTACGGTAATATATTTTGTATTGATTTTGTACAGCAGAAAACTGCCTGCCGCAACGCCGACAAGTCCGCCGAGTATCATCGGCAGAATGATTTTCGGCTGTAATATCTTTCGTTTTCCGTAGACAAATATTGCCGCAACGGCGCAGGGGATGAAAAACAGCAAATTTATGCCCTGTGCTTCTAATTGCGGTATATCCCGCACCAGTGTCAGATATAAAATCAGTACACCGCCGCCGCCGAGCCCCATGGCACTGACCGCCGCAGACAAGATGACCGCGAGAATGTCTAAAAAATTCATAGTTTCCACAACATCCTTATACCTGCCCAAATCATAAATGCGCCGAAAATGCGTTTCAGCACCGCAGACGAAAGCTTTCGGAATATAAAAGTTCCGATGAGTCCGCCGAGTACGGAAAACGGAATAATCCAGAGTGCGTTAAAAAAATTGACATAATCCTTTTTTATATATATAATAAAACTGATAATTGTAAGCGGTAAAATAACGGCAACGGCATTCGCCTGCGCCTGTTTTTGTGTAAGTCCGTTTTTCTTTAAAATAGGCACGGCGAGAATGCCGCCGCCTGCGCCGAGCAGAATGTTGATTATGCCGACAAGCGCGCCTGCCGCACCGAGCATACTTTTTTTCATGGATATATCACCGTGTATAGGTTTTTCCGCGGCGGCAGATTTATTCCGATTCTTTTAAATTATCGTTTTTGGGGAGAAGATTGGTTTCAATGCAATATATTGTAATGGATATGGAATGGAATACCGCTTACAGTAAAAAACTCGGCGGTTTTATGAATGAGGTCATTGAAATCGGTGCGGTGAAGCTCAATGATGCATTAGAGGAGTTGGATTCTTTTTCCGTCATTATCAAATCGCAGGTCGGCAAGCGTCTGCAAAGCCGCGTAAAGACCTTAACGCATTTGACCAATGAAGATATTGCCAACGGAATTTCGTTCGAGACAGCCGTACAGCAGTTTGCAGAATGGGTCGGCACAGAGGAAAATACATTTTTAACCTGGGGCGACGGGGACATTCGCACGCTGATTAAAAACTGCGTGTATTTTTTGGAGCAGGATACCCTGCCTTTTGTTTGCAATTATGCCGATTTGCAAAAATATTGCCAATCGTTTACGGACGTTGCAGGCTCGGGTCAACAGCTGGGGCTTTCTGCGGCGGCGGAGAAGCTGGGGATAGACCCCGATGCGTTTCCGCACCACCGCGCGTTAGATGACAGCCGTTTGACGGTAGCTTGTTTTCGGCGTGTGTTTGATTCGGATAAACTGAAAAAATATGTGCGCCGCTGTGATGCGGAGTTTTATGCGCGCCTGCGTTTTAAACCGTATTTCATCAGTGATATGAAAAGCCCTTTGATTGACCGACGTGTATTTTACTGCCTTTGCGATGTTTGCGGCGGTAAGGTGCGGCAGGAGAAAAAGTGGAAGCATGTCAACCATTCGTTTCGCGCAGACTTTTTTTGTAAAGCCTGTAACAGGCATTTTCGCGTCAGTGTTCGCTGTAAGCAGCTGTATGACAGAGTGGATGTGAAAAAAACGTATTCGGATATTGTTGCGGATACCGAGGAGAAAAAATCCGTGCAGGCGCAAAAAGCGAATGCAGAAACGAAATGCGGAGAAATGCAAGCAGAGTAACCGATTTTTGGAAAAATATATACGGTCTAAAAACAGCCGCATGCGTTATACGCTGTGCGGCTGTTTTTTACCTTGCTGTATATTTCGTTCCCGAAAAGCTTTTTGTATGCTGTTCAGAACATCCTTTTTGTTTGCCGACCATGCGGGGGCAACCAAAAGTGCTTTCGGGGCGTCGCCTGTAAGACGGTGAATGACGGTTGTCGGGGGCAGAACTTCTATACAGTCACATAAAATATCTATATATGCTTCTTTAGACAGCGTTTGAAAATCCCCCTGTCGGTACATTTTTTCTAAATCTGTTCCGCGTAAAACGTGGAGTAACTGCAATTTTATACCGTCGGAACCGATTTTGCCGACATGCTTTACGGTTTCCAACATTTGCGCACGGGTTTCAAACGGCAGACTCAAAATGACATGCGTTACCACCGAAATGCCGATTGCATGTAAATCCTGCACGGCGCGGTCGTAGACGGGCAGGGAATAACCTCGCCGAATGCGCTGCGCTGTGCTTTCGTGTATCGTTTGAAGCCCCAATTCCACAAATACGGGTATTCTTTCCCGCAGGTCTTTCAGCATTTCCAGCATTTCGGGCGGCAGGCAATCAGGGCGTGTGGCAATTGAAACGGCGCGGATGCTGCTGTTTTCGGCGGCTGTAAAAAATATATTCCGAAGCTTCTTTAAATCGCCGTATGTATTCGTGTAGCTTTGAAAATAGGCGATATAGTGCTCGCCTTTGAATTTTCCCGCAACACGGTGTTTTGCGCGTTCGATTTGCACATTTATATCTGTATCTGCCGCTTCTGCAAATTCACCGCTGCCGCCCGCACTGCAAAAAATACAGCCGTCCCTGCCAAGTGTGCCGTCGCGGTTCGGGCAGGTACAGCCTGTTTCAAGCGACAGCTTATACAGCTTTTCTCCGAATTCTTCCTGTAAATAGGTATTTAGAGAATAATACGGCGTATGCATTGTGTTCACCTCGTTTCACAGTATAGCAGATTTGTCTAAAAATAGCAAAAATACATAAAGGATACATGTGTTTTGGCGTATAATACCGCAAAAACATCCAAATTTAAAAAATGTTTCCGTTTTTTCTTGACGCGGGCAAAAAAACGGCGTATGATGTGTGCATAACAACAAAGGCGTTGTGGAGTTTACTTCACAGCGCCGTTTTCTTTTGAATTGCTTTCCGGAAAGTATTTTTATCGAATTGTTGTTTTGCACAACGGCGTGCGAAGGGATGTTTCTCCCTTTGCGCGCCGATTTTTTTGAAAATGACGAATACATTTTCTAAGGAGAAGTGGTTATGGCAGATTTTATGAAAGCGGCGTCGGAGCTTACCTTCGGCGTATGGTTTTTAATCGGCGCGGCACTGGTGTTTTTTATGCAATGCGGATTTGCAATGGTAGAGGCGGGCTTTACCCGTGCGAAAAACGCAGGCAATATCATCATGAAAAACCTGATGGACTTTTGCATCGGCTCCGTGGTGTTTGTGACGCTCGGTTCGGGGCTGATGCTGGCTGAGGATTATATTGCAGGCGTTATCGGTATGCCGAACTTAGATATTTTCACAAATTGGGAGACCTACAACTGGTCAGGCTTTGTATTTAATTTGGTGTTCTGCGCAACGGCGGCGACAATTGTCTCGGGCGCGATGGCAGAGCGCACAAAATTCAGCGCCTATTGTATTTACAGTGCAGTCATCAGCGCGGTTGTGTATCCGATTGAGGCGGGTTGGGTTTGGAACAGCCAAGGCTGGCTGGCACAGCTCGGATTTGTGGACTATGCGGGTTCCGCCGCCATTCACATGGTCGGCGGTACGGCGGCGCTTATCGGTGCGATTTTCTTAGGTCCGCGCATCGGGAAATACGTGACCGATAAGAACGGCAAAAAAGAAGCGCGCGCAATTCCCGGACATTCTCTGACAATCGGTGCGCTCGGTGTGTTTATTCTTTGGTTCGGTTGGTACGGCTTCAACGGTGCGGCGGCAACCGATATTGCAACGCTTGGGAAAATTTTTGTAACCACAACGCTTTCGCCCGCATTTGCTTCCTGCGCGACCATGGCATATACATGGATTAAAAACGGAAAACCCGATGTTTCCATGACGTTAAACGGTTCTTTGGCGGGGCTTGTTGCCGTAACGGCGGGCTGTGCCAGTGTGGATGCGCTCGGTTCTATCGTGATTGGTTTGGTATCTGGTATTTTAGTGGTGGCAGTTGTGGAATTTATAGATTTAAAACTGCATATTGACGACCCGGTCGGCGCTGTCGGTGTGCATTTTGCTAACGGTATTTGGGGTACGTTTGCCGTCGGTTTGTTTGCAACAGACGGCGGGTTGTTCTACGGCGGCGGGTTCCGTCAGCTTGGCGTGCAGACGTTGGGTATCGTTTCCATACTTGCCTATACAACCGTCATGATGCTGATTACATTTTCGCTGATTCGGAAATTTCACGGCTTGCGTGTGTCTCCCGAAGAGGAAATCAGCGGGCTTGACAGTGTGGAGCACGGCATCAGCTCTGCATATGCAGGCTTTGAATTCGGACTTGACCCGACGCTTCGTGAATACACTGCGGAACCGACAGCCGCCGCTGTGCCTGCCGAACTTGCCGTGCCTGTGACGGATGCTTCTTCTGCAAATGAAAATATCTCGGAACAGCCGAAAATCACAAAGGTTGAAATCATTTGTAAAGAGGCGCGGTTTGAAGCGCTGAAAGCCGCTATGGATAACGTCGGCGTTACCGGCATGACTGTAACCAAGGTGTTGGGGTGCGGCATACAAAAGGGAAAAACAGGCTATTACCGCGGCGTTAAAATTGAAAGCATGGATTTGAATCCGAAAGTGCAGGTGGATATCGTCGTCTCCAAAGTACCTGTGCGTGTTTTGGTGGAAGCCGCCAAACAGGCGTTGTATACGGGGCATATCGGTGACGGTAAAATCTTTATTTATGATGTGGAAAATGTTGTGAAGGTCAGAACGGGAGAGGAAGGCTACGACGCCTTGCAGGGAGACGAGCAGTTCTGATGCGGTAATTTTTTTAGCCCTTTCATTTTATTTATTGCATAGGAAAAGCCGTTGGGATTTGTTCTCGGCGGCTTTTCCGCTTTGACCGAGAGAATCGGCGGCGGACTTGCAACCTGTTTCTTTTTTTTTCATATATTGAGACAGACTGAAAGGGGTGCTTGTTATGTTTTTGGAATTACTGTCGATGATTGCCAACAATATGCTGTATTTTATGCTCCATATTGAGGGAACAGGTTCTTTTCCGAAGCCGCTTCGTGCAAAAGAGGAACGCGAGGCACTGGAGCGTTTTGCGGCAGGGGATACGGCGGCGCGGGATTTGCTGATTGAACACAATCTGCGTTTGGTGGCGCATATCATTAAAAAATACTATTCCTCCTACTCCGACCAGGACGACTTGATTTCGGTCGGGACTATCGGACTGATAAAGGGAATCAATTCCTTTAACGGTGAAAAGGGGACGAGACTCGCTACGTACGCCGCCAGGTGTATCGAAAATGAAATTTTAATGTATTTCCGCAGTCAAAAGAAAAGCGCCCAGGATATTTCCATGAATGAACCGATAGATACCGATTCGGAAGGAAACCCCTTGACGCTTTCTGAAATTATTTATACGGATGATACGATTGCCGATGATTTGGATACAAAAATCAAAATCGAAAAACTGCGGAATTATGTTCGGGAAATGCCGAACACACGTGAAAAAGAAATTGTCATTCGCCGTTACGGCTTAGACGGCAATTCCCCCGAGACACAGCGGGAAATTGCAAAACGCTTGCAAATCTCCCGTTCTTATGTGTCCAGAATTGAAAAACGCGCGCTCACGGATTTGCGTAAAAGGTTTGAGGCGTAAAGAACGCCGCCACGCAAGTTACCAGTTTTCTACATAACGGTGCAGTGCGTTTTCAATACCGCATGCCACCGCATTCGGGTCGTCCATGGTTTTGTCGGTCGCCACGCGGAACACCATAACGCCGCCTGCACCGCTGAACAGCGCATATGCCGTTTTATCGCCTGCAAGGGCGGGCGCGCAGAATGTGCCCTCGTAAATTTGGTTGCCGTCCGCTATCGTGTAATATTTGCTGTTCCAATAATTCGCTTCTTTTAAATCACGCCAAACCGCCCAGAACGGCGTACTGTTTACGGGTCTTGCATAGGCGGCTATGCCGATGTTGATTTTGCTTATATCCGCACCGTTCGCGACAAACTCGCGCAAGCCTTCTTCCGCTTGCTGTAAAGAGCTTTGATAGCCGTCCTCGTCGTTGCCGTCATATGCCATAAACTGAATCTGGTCAATACAGTCGTAGGTTTCCTGAGAAAGTCCCAACTGTCCTGCGGATAGCGCGGTGGAAATAATCGAATCCGCCTTAACCACTTTTAAATCGGTATGCAGTTTTTGAATGAATCGGTCGTATACCTTCCAATCATCTGTGCTTTGCGGATATTCCCAGTCAATATCCACACCGTCAAAATCATACTTCGCCGCGAATGCGACAATTTGATCCGCCACAGAGGACCAATGCTTCGCCATATAGGTATTTACACCGTTGTGACCGTCGCCCCACGCGCCGTCAGCCAGCGCGGTGACAATCAGTTTTACCTTGTGTGCGGTGTTGGAACGCTGTGCAATAATTTCTTTCAGTGCGGCAATTTCCTTGGCAAAGTTTTCTTCACCCATTTCACCGAAATGCATTTGTCCGTTTTCATCCCAGTGTACGGCGGCGAATACAATGACCGTACTGTAAACATCATAATAACGCGCATAGTTGCGGACATAATCCGTTCCCTTTGCAAGAATTTCTGTCGGAACGTCGCCGTCCAAGCGCTGATATGCCGTTACCTCAAAATCCTTTGCCGCGCGGGTCGGCTCGTTGTAAAGCTTCAGGGACTTGATTTTTACAGGGGTATTGGCGTTTCTGAATTTGTCGATGGAAAGTCGGATGCGCTCCGTTTTCACCGTATCAAAACTGCAAAGGCGCATGGACTGAATTTTTTCGCTTTGATACACGGTCATCCATTCACCGTCCACAAATGCCTGCAAACGGAAATACTGTGCCTGATTGCCGACTTCTTCAATAACTGCCGTGTTGATTTCGGATTCTTTGGCCAACTGCAATTCCACATAGCTGTTGTTTGCATCCGCAAACCCTTCGGCAGGCGTGCGGTTCGGCGCTTGTGCAGTCCAGCATTTATCATCGTCAGCCAGCAGATTGACTGCGTCTGCCTTTTCGCCTTCCTTTAAGCTTTCAAAAACAACGGAAGCGTCCGCGGCCGCGTTTTCAGACTGTAAAGTGATTTCGGGAAGATTTTCATTGCTGTTGGAACTGCTCGGCACGGTGCTGATGTAAGAGGCTGAAAGCACCAGACAGCATACAAGCAGTACCGCGAGGAGTGCCTGAAACGCTTTCTTCATTTCGGCGCAGAAAACGAATACGAGTCCGAGACCCAAGGCAAGCCCGATATAGAGAAGATATTCCGTCAGCGCATTTAATCCGCGTGAAAATCCGGCGGCGGAAATACCGCTGTCTAAACCGAACAGCAAAACAGCGGTGTAAAAGAATGCGATAACGCCAAGGAAGGCAAACACGAAATACACCACGTTTACAGCGCGAAGCCCTTTCATGTTTGCCTTGTGTGTGCCTGCAAATGCAGATACAATCAAATACACAAAAGTCACGCCGATACAAACGCCGATAACGCTTAACAATGTCGGCACAAAGTTACTGCCCAACGGGTAAAGAGCGGCTATCCACCCGTATGTCCACTCGGCACTTTTCAAAAAGAAAAATGCACAGACCGAAAGTGCAAAGAACACATAAGCACTGCCGCGTGTTTGCAGTGCATGTCCTGCTTTTTTCAAGAATTTCATACGCTTCTCCTTATCTCTGTCGGCGTATCCGCAAAGCGCATGCGCCGAGAAACAGTGTATTTATAAGACAGTATAACATATTTTTCCTTCCCTGCAAATAACAGAGCAGTAAGTTCGTTATATTTTATCTCTGTCCGTTTTCGGTCTTAAACAATAAAATCGTATCTGAAGTTTTTCGATTTTTTAAAATAATCATTGACAATGCTTCTAATATTTGATAAAATTTATTCCGTTATCGCGCGGGTGTAGTTCAATGGCTAGAATTCCAGCCTTCCAAGCTGGCTGTGTGGGTTCGATTCCCATCACCCGCTCCAGTCGAAAGCCTCGACACGCAAATCGTGTACGAGGCTTTCTTTTTATAAAAGCTTTGACGCACAGTTAAAGGCGTAGCTTTTCCGTACCGAACATACAACCGTAAAAACCTTGTATTTTTTAAGAGAATACAAGGTTTTCTTTGTATATTAAGCTTTATTGGGGAGTTCAGTCCTAAAAAATCGTCCACTGTGCCTGAATGAGGCAGAAAACCGCAGACTATATTTTTCTTAACAGGACAGAATGAAAGCGATTCGTTCCGACGGGAATGGTTTTAAAATCAACGATTTGAAAATAATCTTTTAAAACGGTTTTCAGATATTTCTCCGAATAAAATGTGAAAAAACGGGGCGTATCAGAAACACCGCTGTTTATGAAAACGGTTTCATTGTCTTTGCCGCCGTAAACGCCCAAATAAAATAAGCCGTCCTGCTCCAATACAGCATGGATTTCTTGAAGTACTTTTGGCAAATCGGCTTTTGGTACATGCAGAAGCGTATTTAAAGCATATATACAGTCGAATTTTTTGTGCAATGCCGATAAATCATAAAAATCTAACTCATAAGCCTCAAGCCCTTTTTCGCGGCAACACCGTATGTTTTCGGAAGATATATCAACAGCTGTGACACGGAGTCCTTTTTTTTTGAAAGAATAAACTGTCAAATCCGACGCCTGCACCCAATTCAAGCAGTGTTTTTTTGTTTTCCCGTTTTATAACGGTATAAAAATTTTTTCTAACTTTAATTTTCCAATGCGCTCTGCGCTTGTTACGGTTTCTTCGCGCAGCGTCCTGATTATAATAATTCTTAAGATTTTCTTTGAAGCTTTTATCCATATGTATTCTCCTCGCTTCAGTGCATGCGTTTCCTTTTCGAAAACTGAAGACGGACACATGCGTGTACGCTGATTTAAATAAAAAATCAGAGCAAGTCATATAAAACCAGCTCTGATATGGTGGAGACAGAGGGGATCGAACCCCCGACCTCACGGATGTGAACCGTGCGCTCTGACCAGCTGAGCTATGCCTCCGAATGATTTAATTTTTCTTGTATATATTTCGGCAGTTTGCCGACCACTGTGCGGTAACTTAAATCTGCCATTTCCGCCACAACTGCATCTGTGAGTGCGCCGTTTAAGGGGAATGTGTTGAAATAGGGTTGTTGTACAGGGGGACAGTGCCAGCCGCGAACAACAATATTCGGGAATGCTTGCCGATAGAACTGACCAGAAGCGGCGTCGCAGTTCAAGGTACACATTTCTTGCCCGTGCAACAGAAAAAACTGCGCGAAAATACGCTTTTCTACTTTTAGAATTGTAGAATCTGCTCCGAACGGATGGTCGATGTATGCACCGGGTTTTGAAAGACAATATGCAATCCAATCTTCCGTCGTCATAACTGCACCGTATTTCTTTAAATAAGTGGTCCGAGTGACAGGATTCGAACCTGCGGCCTCATGGTCCCAAACCACGCGCGCTACCAACTGCGCTACACCCGGATGCTGAGAGGGGGAACGAGCAATGCCGCCGGTTCATGATTTTTGCCTTGCGTCAAAAATCTTTCGGGCTGAAAATGATTCGCAGAATCATTTTCTTAACGCCCTCAACCCAAGTCTGCCGCTGCGCTACACCCGGATACTGATAGGGGGACTTTGCCGCCGAAGCCTATTTCAAATTCCGTACTGTCAACAGGCAAACTTTTTATTGCTTAGGTATTATACATCACGCAGACGCATTTGTCAAATAAAATCTGAATTCTTTAAAAATTTATGTGAACAGCTTTTTGACAGACAGCGGGCGACGGGAAAAACAAACAGCCGCATATACGCGGCTGTTTGAAATTGCATTGCACACAAAGTTTGTATGGAATCCGTTTCCTTTATGCTTTATAGCCTTTTTTGCGAAGTAAAGCATCGATTCTGTCCGCGGGATTCAAAAGCTGGCTGACAGACATATCGTGATTGAGCGTATCAATGATATAGGAAACGTATTTCGACATATCCACTTCACAGTACCAATCGCGCTCTAAAAGTTCGGGCGTTCTGTATACCAAATTGGTGGTGAATACTTTATCAAAAATGCCGTCGGCATACTGCTTGTCGAAGCTTTCCAAGCCTTCGCAGAAAAGACCGAACGCGGAGAAAATAAAGATGCGGGATGCGCCAAGCTCTTTCAGCTTTGCGGCAACCTCCAGCATGGATTCGCCTGACGAAATCATATCGTCCACAATCATGACGTCCTTGCCCGCAACATTGGAGCCGAGGAATTCATGCTGTAAAATCGGGTTTCTGCCGTTGACGATGCGCGAATAATCACGGCGCTTGTAGAACATGCCAAGCTCAATACCCAATACGGTGGAATAATAAATGCAGCGGCCCATACCGCCCTCGTCGGGGGAAATGACCATCATGTGGTCGTTGTCAAATTTCAAATCGGGCACATTGTTGACCAGCGCCTTAATCATTTGATAAACAGGCTGAACGTTTTCAAAACCTTTCAGCGGAATTGCGTTTTGTACACGCGGGTCATGCGCGTCAAAGGTGATGATGTTATCTACACCCATATTGTTGCAAAGCTCCTGCAAGGCGATGGCGCAGTCCAAAGACTCACGGCTGGAACGCTTATGCTGGCGGCCTTCATACAGCATCGGCATAATAACGGTAATGCGGTGCGCTTTGCCGCCGATTGCGGAAATCGCACGCTTTAAGTTTGCATAATGCTCGTCCGGGCTCATGGGAACAGTATGCCCATACATTTTATAAGTCAGACCGTAATTGAACATATCCGCCACGATAAAAATATCGTATCCGCGGACAGAATCCGAAAGCGTACCCTTACCTTCACCTGTACCGAAACGCGGGAATCCTGCATTGATAATGTAAGTGTCGCGCTCATACCCCGCAAAAGCGATACTGCTTTTGTGTTCGCTTTGCTTCTGCGCGCGCCACTTCACAATATAATTGTCAATTTTGCGGGCAAGCTCCTCACAGCCCGGCAAGGCAATGATACCAAGCGGTCCGTAGGGGATGGTAGTGAAATCTTCAGTGTAATCCGGCATACTTTTTCCTCCAAGCGGCTTTACTTTATTTGTGTTTATGTGATGACTTACAGTATTATTCTACTATATTCTGCGGTTTTTGCAAGGGGAAAACCGCAGAAAAAGCAGAGACAGCTGAAATTTCAGTTAAATGCATGGTCTACCGTAATCACGCAGAAATATCTTTCGTCTATTTTGCTCAATTTTTCCGAGACGGTGTCGCAAATCCATTTATCCTCTTTGCCGCAGTCGAGCGGTACAACCACATCAAAAATCAGGTTGGTATGCGTCGGTCCCTCCACCACACGAAAATCGTGGAAAGTAACCGAAGTTTCCACCTCTGCAAGCACTTCGGCACACATGGATTTCAGTGCGTCAATCCGCGTGTCGTCTACAATTACGGGGTCCATGTGAATGGAAATCAGCATGCCGTATTTTTGAAACAGGTCCCGTTCAATCAAATCTACGGTATCGTGGCTTTGCATAATATCCACATTTGCGGGAACTTCCGCATGTGCCGACGCAAAGGTGCGCCCCGGACCGTAGTCGTGAATAATCAAATCGTGTACACCGACTATCCCGTCATACGCTAAAATCGCATTTTCGATTTCCTCAAAAAATTCTCTTTCGGGCGGTTTGCCGAGCAGAAGCGCAATCGTATCCTTTAGAACTTCCACCCCCGAACGGAAAATGAACAGCGCGACCACAATGCCGAACCAGCCGTCCACGGGTATATCCGTAAATCTGGAAATAACCAGTGCCGCAAGCGCAACTGCGGTAGCCGCAGTATCGGAAAGACTGTCGGTCACAACCGCTTTTGTGGCGGCGGAATCAATTTTTTTACCCAATCGGTGGTTAAAATAGGCAAGCCACAGTTTCATGCCGATGGACAAAAGCAAAATCACCAATGCTACGGTGCTGTATGTAACGGGTTCGGGATTGCGGATTTTATCCACAGAGGATTTTAACAGCTCAAAGCCCATGAGCAAAATCAGGAACGACACAATCAGCGCCGTGATATACTCAATGCGTCCGTGCCCGTAAGGATGGTCTTTGTCGGCGGGCTTTTTTGCCATTTTAAAGCCCGCAAGCGTAATCACGGACGAACCCGCATCCGATAGATTGTTCACCGCGTCGGCAGATACGGAAATACTGCCTGTAATTGTACCGACAAAAAACTTTGCGATTGTCAGCAGCAGGTTGACAACTATGCCGACGCCGCCGCTGAGTTCCCCGTATGCGGCGCGGACAGACGGATTTTTGGTGTTCTGATAATCTTTAATAAACAGTTTTGCAAGCAGTTCCGCCATAACTTACGCCTCACTGTCCGATACGGTTGCCGCAAACCAGCCTGCACCCTGTGAAAAAATGTTTTCAATTAAGACGGCAATTTCCTCTGCGGTTTTCCCATCCTCGGGGTGTTCCAGCCAATAACGGAGAATACCGACGGTGCCCGCTTCAAAATAGGAATAAATATAATTGTACTCCGTCAAATTTTCCAGATGGTAATTTTCGGCAATATCGCATAGGCACTTCTGCCGCAGGAATTTACGCAGGTTCAAAATGAAATTGATATCGCCGTTATCGCCTAAAAGGGCGGCGCAGATTTCGCGGTTGGCATATAAGAAGTTGCACATATCCGAAAATACCTTGCGCGGACGGGTTTTCAAATCGGCAATACAATAACTTGCCAATATCTCCTCAAATTCATCGAACAGTTCTTTCTCGATTTGGTCAACCAAATCATAAATATCTTTGTAATGCAGGTAAAATGTGCCGCGGTTAATGTCTATCCGTTCGGAAAGCTCCCGCACGGTAATTTTTTTGATGCTTTTTTCCCGCAGTAATTCTGTTAACCCCTGCCGCAGCAAACGCTTGGTGCGTCGGACACGGCTGTCTACATTTCCGTCGTTCATCACAATTTCCTCCACAGTAAATAATTGACATATCGTATTATAATATAAAGCTGTCGATTATTCAACACATTTCTGAAATTTCGTTTGAAAAGATATCTCTATTTATACATAAAAAAATATTGATGCACATGCGTGTGCCTTTATAATATTTTTCAGTAGAAATACAAAATATAGAGGTGTGCGTCTTACTGCCCCGCAAGATAACGGAAAATACTGTAAAAAACCTTTGCCGGCAAAAGAAAAACAGAATTTCTGAAAATTCGGGCGAAAAATTTGCAAAATTATATAGAATCTATCAGAAAATAGATTGACATTTTGCATTTTTTATTGTAAATTATAAAAGTAACATTTAGTATGCGCCGCCTGACCTTTGTCGGGCGATGATCTGAAAGGGGATTCGCAAATGTCTAAAAAAGAAATGGAACCTTCTACTCCGGAATCGAGAGCTGAAAAACTTGCCCACAAGCAGATGCTCCGTAAGGCGTTCACAGGCACTTTCTTCAAAGCGTTCGCTGTTTGTCTTGCTGTTTTGCTGATTTATTCCGTAGGGTATATGGCGTTCATCAATCCGAAGGTACAGCCGGGTACTTCTGATTCTAACAACACTGTTTCACCGAACGTTGTGCAGAACAACAACCAGAATAACAGCCAGAACGATGCATCCGATGATAATTCTGCGGATGATAACGCTCAGCCGACACCTGCAGTTACAGAATTGACCGCATCCAGCAGCCAGGCAGAAATTCTTGGGTATTTTAACACGGCGATTAACAAAGTTAAGCCGAACGCAAAAACGGTTACACTGAGTAAAGAAGTGAACAGCCGTGCCGGTGATGTTACCGGTAAACTGCCGTTAGGTATCAGCACCAGTATTGCGGACAGCATCATCAGCAATTTCATGGGCGAGAAAAAGGCTTCTGATTTGCCCGCACCCGCAACCACAGCAGATGCTAAAAATGCAATGTTCCCTGTGGAAAACGAGAATTGGTCCAGCAAGCTGACCGAAGCGGATATTGACAGCGCAACCTGCACAGAAGCAAACGGTACTTATACAATCACGATTAAGGTGAAAGAAGATCCGCTGAGCAAAGATGCTGCACATGGTAAGGGTCACAACGGTAAAGCTTTCTCCATTATTCAGAGAAGCATTATTATGGACAACATTCCGAGTATAGTCAACGGTATTCTTTCTGATGCTGAAACCGGTCATAAAGACGGTGTAATTACTGTTACAATCGACAAAGCGACCGGCAATGTAACAAGTGCAAATTATTATTTCACTTGGCTTCTGCATGTTACAGGCACTGGATTGGATGCAACTATGGTATTCGGTTTGGAGAAACAGTTTACCATCGCGTGGTAATTTAGAAAACAACATAGAAAAACGGCTTCTGAAGTTATTCGGAAGCCGTTTTTGCTTTTGGAACATTACCCCGACAGATAACGGATATATGTTTTCAAGTCATAAACAGTGTAAGGATTGCGAATATGCGGCTTATAAGCTTAAACGGATTCTGAACCGAGAGCAATACTCTGTCGAAAAGACAGTAATATAACCGTTCAAATCTTTGCTTAGCTGCCGTGTGTTATAACTTCTGCATACTGTATGCGTAATATCGGTTTTCATAGTGTAATTTTTTAGAACGGTTGGTTTCTAAGTCATTGAAGCCTGACGACACTTTGACGACAAAAGGGTAGGCGTTATCGGAATTTCGCTCATTTCTTATTATTTTACAATCTAAGACTAAATGCAATGAAAAAAGCCCGAAAAGTCTTGTATACAAGCTTTTCGGGCTTTGGTGGGAGAGAGTGGATTCGAACCACTGAAGTCGTAGACGGCAGATTTACAGTCTGCTCCCTTTGGCCGCTCGGGAACTCTCCCATATTATGTTTTGCGCTAAAGGAGTGGAGCTGGTGGACGGACTCGAACCCCCGACCTGCTGATTACAAATCAGCTGCTCTACCAACTGAGCTACACCAGCATTTCCAACGCTCAAATATAATAGCACACAAAATACAATTCGTCAAGACAAAAATTCAGCTTTTTTCACTTTTTTCTTAATAAATTCTTTTTTTCAATATTTGTATGCTTTTACTGTTTGCTTATCTCTGTTCCGCTGTACTTCCCGTTATATTTGTGCTAAAATAATCAAAAAGCCGAAGGAAGGCTATCCATGCAATTTGTGCGTAGAAAGATAGATGTAGGGACAGACCGTGACTACTGTTTAGAATGCCATTGCCGCGTCAATTACGCATGCGATACGCCTTGGAAATGTGCAATGACTTATGAGGCGTACCGCGCGGAATGGTTTTCCTATACTTCGCAGGTGCATGCCTTTATAGAAGCTTTGCGGGCTTCTATGGCGAATCCAAACACCCTTGCTGAAACTTTGGAAACGCAGGACGACGAATTTTTTGATTTTTCGGTGGATTGAAAGGACATGGAAAAAATATGATTAGCAAAGAAAAAACAATTCCGAACGGTGCATGTCGAATTATAAAAATTGGTAAAGACGCTATTTTTGAATTGATTTATGAAACAATTATAGACAATGCAGAATGCTTTTTTGATGTGGATGACTGCACAAAAATTGTAACGGGTTTTGATATGGATTGGGACAAGGGCGAATTGATTTGTGCGGCATATAGCACAGAGGGTAAGGATAGTAAAAGTTGTTTACAAAGCTTTTTAGATACGGAGAAACTGATGTCTGTATTAAAAAACACAACCGATACAATGTTTGATGAAAATAGATATATTGAATTGACAGAAGAAGAAATTATGCGCATACAAAATGAGTCCAAAATCAATATTGAAGAATAGGCGACAGTTCTTTTTTGTAATTCTTTAAAAACATTTGACAAACCCGCTTAGCAGTGTTATAATACAATCACTAAATCGCTTTAAAGCTTTAAAGCGACAAAAGCAAAAACAGGAGACGAAAATCATGGCACAGAGAAAAGGCAATTTAATGGGCGTCCGCGCAGATGTAAAGGTGTTAGACGCAACGATTCGCGACGGCGGACTTTGCAACAAATTCCGCTTTACAGATGAATTTGTCACCGAGCTTTACAAAACCAATATCAAAAGCGGCGTGGACTATATGGAATTCGGTTATAAAGCCAGCCGTGATTTGTTTAATGAAGCCGATTTCGGCAAATGGAAGTTCTGCAAGGAAGAGGATATCCGCGCCATCGTCGGCGATAACATCTCCGACATGAAAATTGCGGTTATGGCGGACGTCGGACGCTGTGACTATAAAACGGATTTCCTGCCGAAAAGCGAGAGCGTGATTGATATGGTGCGCGTGGCGTGCTACATTCATCAGATTCCCGCCGCGGTAGAAATGATTGAATATCTGCACAGTCTCGGTTACGAGACCACCTGCAATATCATGGCGGTGTCGCAGACAAATACCAATCAGCTGGAAGAGGCACTTGCCATGCTTTGTACTTCTTCGGTAGATGTTATTTATCTTGTCGACAGTTACGGCTCTCTGTATCCCGAGAATGCGTCTGACCTTGCCAAAACCTATCTGGCGGCGGCAGAGCAGACGGGGAAACAGGTCGGCTTCCACGGGCACAACAATCAGAATTTGGCGTTTGCAAACACCATCGAGACGCTTTCCTACGGTGTGTCTTATTTGGACGCGACAGCACAGGGCATGGGGCGCGGTGCGGGCAACTGCGCTATGGAGCTGTTGCTCGGTTTCTTAAAAAATCCGAAATATAACTTATATAGCCTTCTGACCTTTATTGAAAAATATATGCTTCCCTTAAAAGCGTCGGGTGTTGTGTGGGGCTATGATTTGCAGTATATGTTTACAGGTCAGCTGAACCGCCATCCGCGTGAGGCGATGACCTTTACCGCCGAGGAGCGCAGTGATTACTGTGAGTTTTACAAATCCCTTTTGGATAATTTTTAAAGCGAAAGAACCCCGCCGACTTTGGGGGATGGTGTGTATATGGCGATTATGGGCTCATGGAGCGGAATGCGCAAATATTTGGAAGAGGATATGCTGTGTGCAGCTTTGCGGGGCAGGGTGCGGTATCATTTGACAACCTATCCCAATATGGATAAAGCAGGGTATTTTGAAGTATTCGTTGACGGCGAATCACGCAAGATATTTTGACGGATACTATATTAATGCCGATGGTTCAAAAGAGAAAATAAATTAGTTTATAACAAAAACCGAGCGTATGGATATGCAATCCATACGCTCGGTTTTTTACAGTATGTAGACTGAAATTATTCGCCCTTCATTTCAAGAAGCTTAACCTTACCGTTGTAAGCATCTTCGCTGACCTTGATAGAATCAAAGATAGCCGCTTTGATGTCGTCTTCGGTAACGCCGAGTTCCAAGCAGTCTTTCTGCTCTGTGAAGATATTTATATCCATGATGTAGGGGAGATACAGCGGGTCCATACCGCTGTCAATGCCGCGTGCAGCATAGTCTTTTACGACCTTGCCCATGCCCATTTTCATCATCCAGGGTGCAACGCCGAGAATCTTTCTGCCCTTCATGCCGCGTGCTTCATATACGATAGCCAGGAATTCGTTCCAAGTGAGGTTGTACATACCAATCTTGAACGCTCTGAAGCCGCCGACTTCCTTTTCAACCGCGCCTGCGATAGCCTGACCGACCTGACGGACGGTAAGCATGGTGGTGCCGCCCTTCGGATACATGGTGAAGGGCCATTTATCCATGAATGCAATCTGTTCAATGAGGATAACCCAAACAGGTCTTCTGCCGGGCTGTGTACCGAAGATGTAGGGAAGCTCCAAAACGGAAACATCGAAGGTATCGTCCGCATATTTTTCGCAGACCTTTTCCTGGTCGATTCTGCTCTTGATGTAGGGGTTCTTTTCGCAAATCGGCATGTCAGGACGCTCTTTTGCAAGCCAGCTGAAATAAGAGCCGAGTACGACTGCGCGCTTTAAGCCTGCTTTTTTGCAGAGGGGAAGAATTCTCTCCAACGGCGCAATGTTGAATTTGTAATACATATCATAGACGGGAGCGGGGAATTCTACGCGCTCGTCAACGCCTGCCGCGAACACAAAGCAGTCGCAGCCATCAAGCATGCCGAGAATTTCGTCATCGGTCATGTCGTTGATGTTTTTGAAAATAAGCTCCATTTCCTTCGGAATCGGAGCGCCTTCGGGAAGGGGCGGAAGCGCAACGCTCTTGACCTCGTGCCCTTTTTCGATGAGGATGCGGGCAGCTTCACAGCCGAGCAGACCCGTACCGCCGATCATAAATACTTTCATACATCTACCTCCAAATTTTTCACATTCTTAGGAGCGACAAAAGGGCGCACCGCACCGCATTATCGCTGATTACTTAAAGTATAGCATGCTTTTCCAAATATTTCAACCGCAAAGTGCAGGAAAGTCTCTTTTTTTCATGCGTGAAATATCGGGCTTGACTTTTCTTCGCGCGGCAGGTACTATGAAAGCAGTCTGTTTCAGAAAAAAGGGGAATATATGAAAATCAATTATCAGCGAAAAATGGAAGAAGAAATGAAAGCTCTGCCGTCAGAGACGCGTCCGCGTCTGCTGCTGCAATGCTGCTGTGCGCCGTGTTCCAGCTCCGTCTTAGCGGTTCTGACGCCGTTTTTCGATGTGACGGTCTATTTTTACAATCCGAATATCCATCCGCAGGCGGAGTATGAAAAACGGCTGGCACAACTGCCGAAACTGCTTGCGGGCGCGGCATACGGAAACGATATAAAAGTATTGGATGCACCGTATATACCCGCAGATTTTTTTGCGGCTGTGCAGGGCTTAGAAGATGAACCCGAAGGCGGTGCGCGGTGTACAGAGTGCTTCCGCCTGCGGCTGTCGGAAACCGCAAAACAGGCAAAAGCACACGGCTTTGACTATTTCACCACGACACTCACCGTCAGTCCGCATAAAAACGCGGCGGTTTTAAATGAAATCGGCCTTGCTTTGGGGGCGGAATACGGCGTTCGTTTTCTGCCGTCGGATTTCAAGAAAAAAGAGGGGTATAAAGAGTCAATCCGACTGTCGAAAGCCTATGATTTGTATCGGCAGGATTACTGCGGCTGTGTGTATTCCATGCGTGCAGAGTGAGAAAAATGTACAGATTATGTAGGGGCGATTCACGAATCGCCCGTGAAATCTGCGCAATCCGTAGGGGCGTGCATCGCGCGCCCGTGAAAATCTGCTGAAATTCTGCGGAACACACAGGCTCACTGCTCCTATGGTTTTTGTGTTTCGCGGGGCGTAGAGGACGCCGCCCCCCTACGGCTTGTAGAATTTTGTCATTCTGAGGCAAAGCCGAAGAATCTCCTGTTGCACAGCGGAAATTGGATATGCGCGTAGGGACGGACATCCTTGTCCGTCCGCGGGCGGATGCGGCATCCGCCCCTACAATCTGTACGTTGCTGTTTCTTTTCTTAAAAATGTGCTATGGTTAAACTGAGCTTCAACGGAACGCCGCAAGGGCTGTCCCTACGCACTCGGAATGATAAATCTGCATAACCATAGCACACGGCAACTGTCACCGCAAATCTTGCAAATCTGCCGCAGAAATATCGTTTTCCAGATTGTCTCTTGCAAGGTCTGTATCCAATACAGGATATATGTCCGGCACAGGCGCTTCTGCTTTGTGCGCGGAAAGCGGCGGATTCGTATGATATACTTTTTGATTCGGTGCGTGTGTGCCTGCGATAACGGCGTTGGCACGCACCTTTTTGTGTTTTGCCTTACCTTGAATTTCAGGCACCGCCGCCTCGTCGTTTTTAGGCTTAACATGTGTGCGTGACGGACGCTTCATACCTTGTTTTGCCATATAAATCACCTCGGTTTTATTGTACCCGCACACAATTCTTCTATTCTGTTTTTGCTGTGCGTCTCCCAATAAAGCGAATGTGACTTGCATCTGACTTGCATTTTGCTTTTTACAGTATGAAAACAGGCGGAAATGAGACAGTAAGCGTGACTTTTCAAAAGAAAAACCGTCGCGAACGATACATAGTCCGCGACGGTTTGGCTGGGGTGGCAGGATTCGAACCTACGAATGCAGCAGTCAAAGTGCTGTGTCTTACCGCTTGACGACACCCCAATATTGGATTTTCAAAAAGAAAACGCCGCCCTGATGCCTTACGGGCTTGCGGCGGCGTTAAAATGGGGTGGATAGTCGGATTCGAACCGACGGTCTCCAGTGCCACAAACTGGCGCTTTAACCAACTAAGCTATACCCACCATGTCGATTTTGCACAAAAAATTATAATTCGCACAAACACTCAACTTACAGCGCAAAAGTGGCGCGCTGAGAGGGACTCGAACCCCCGACCCTCTGCTTAGAAGGCAGATGCTCTATCCAGCTGAGCTATCAGCGCAATTTTAAGTGCTTGATTATTATATATGGGCAGGCGTTATTTGTCAAGTGCAAAAACACAAATTTTCACAAATTCAGTGATTTTTCTCAATGTATTTTTCGTAAGGTACTTTTGAGCAGTTATGTATCCGATATGAAAAAATCAGCCCCGCGTATAGCGGGGCTGAAATAATAAACACAATTTATCCCCCGAACAGATTCGGGAAGAATTTGGCGATATACCCTTGAATGAAGATGGCAAGTACAATCAGGGGCAGGATGAAAGATACATAAATGCGTATCCACTTCGGGAATCGAATGCCGCTGCCCTCGTTTGCCTCTTTGGTAAAGGCTTTCCAGCCCCAGCCGCGCTTAGAGGTGCAGAACAGCAAATAGATAAGCGAGCCGAGCGGTAAAATGTTATTGCTGACAATGAAATCCTCTAAATCCATAATCGTACTGCCTTCGCCTAAGGGCTGTACACCGCTTAAAATATTGAATCCGAGCACGCAGGGGAGAGAAAGCAGTAAAATCAGCAGGCAGTTTACTGCAACCGCTTTTTTGCGGCTCCAGCCTTTTAAGTCCATCCACCAGGCGAGAATATTTTCAAATACCGCAATGACCGTGGAGAGCGCGGCAAACAGCAGGAATACGAAGAACAGCGTACCCCAAATTCTGCCGCCGGGAATGGAGATAAACACATTCGGCAGTGTGATGAAAATCAAATTCGGACCGCTGTCGGGTTTTACGCCGAAGGTGAAGCAGGCGGGAAAGATAATCAAACCTGCCATCAGCGCGACGCCAGTGTCCAACAGTGTGACGCGCAGCGCCTCGCCTGTCAGCGTCCTTTTCTTATCAATATAACTGCCGAAAATCGCAATGGAACCCATACCGATGCTCAACGTGAAAAATGCCTGCCCCATGGCGTCGAATACAGCGTCCATAAAGTTTCTGCCCGTAAGCTTCGAGAAATCGGGGAAAAGATAGAATTTCACGCCATCTTTTGCGCCCGAAAGCGTTAAGGAATGAACGGCAAGCACCACCATAATGGCGAGCAGACACAGCATCATGATTTTTGTAATGCGTTCCACGCCTTTTTGCAGTCCGAAAGAGCAGACCGCAAAACAGCCGACGGTTACAATCACCATGGCAATCCCCATTAAGAGCGGATTGGCGGTCAAATCGGTGAATACCGCGGTGACCTGTTCGGCGGAAAGACCCGTGAACGCGCCTGTCAGCATTTTGTAGCAGTAAATGAGCATCCACCCTGCGATGGTAGTGTAAAACATCATCAGCAGGTAATTGCCCGCAAGAGAAGTGTATTTGTGCAAATGCCATTTGGAGTTTTTCGGTTCGAGCGTGTCAAACGACTGTGCAACGCTTTTTTGGCTGGCTCTGCCGACGGCGAATTCCATGACCATAATCGGCAGTCCCAACAGTATTAAAAATACCAAATACAGCAACACGAAAGCCGCACCGCCGTATTTGCCTGTGATAAACGGGAACCGCCACACGTTGCCGAGACCTATGGCACAGCCTGCGGAAATCAGCAGAAATCCGAGGCGGGAAGAAAATTTTTCACGCTGCATATGTTTACCGTCCTTTGTTTTATTCGCGCATGGAGACTGCCTCAATATTTTCGTTTGCCGCTTTGCCGTCAAAACGAATCAACTCTATACCTTGGCAGTTCTGTGCATCTAAGGCGTGTGCGTAGTCGGGGCAGGGGGTACCGAAACGAACCTTTGTCTTTTCAATCGTTACGTTATCCGCATACCGCAAAAAGAATCCCGCATTTTTGTATTTTTCCACACCGTAGTCAATACACGGGCGCAAATCATAAAGCCCGCAGTCCCATTTTGAGGTTTTTGTGACCTCAACCCGAACATTTTCAAAGGTCACATCTTCGATATGATTTTTTTCGTTGCCGTGAATCAGCACGCCGTTTTCGCCTTTGCAGGTGATGTTCTCAAAGCGGATGTTTTTGATTTTACCCGATTTTGTGTTTTCGTCGCGGTTAAAAGTTGTCAGTACAATCGGCTCTGCCGTGCCCCACCAGTCGGGACAGAAACGGCGGGTCTCAATTATGATGTTCGAGTAACTGACATTTTCCACATTGCCGCCGTCGCGGATTTGAATGGAAAGTCCGCGGTTACTGCGGGAAATAATGCAGTTTGTTACCAATACGTTTCGGAAATCGCCGACGCCTTCCGTGCCGATTTTAATCGCGGCAGAGGTGGAAATCAGCGTACAGCCCGAAATGAGTATGTTTTCGCACGGACCGTATTCTGCATTGCCCTTAGAGGTCTTTAAACAGATGCAGTCGTCCGCGCATTCCACATGGCAGTTGACAATGCGTACATTGGAGCAGTGGTCGGGGTCGATGCCGTCAGAGTTTGCCACATCCAAATCGTTGAGAATCCGAATGGAATCAATCAGCACATCATCGCACCCTGCGGGGTGGAGCGTCCAAAACGGCGCGTCGGTAATCGTGATATTCCGAAAAGAGATGTGATTGCTTTTTTCTATATATATGACAGTCGGGCGCGGGTAAAAATCGCCTGTGACATAGTATTTGTCTTTACGCTCCAAGAAGCTGTGCCCGTTTGCGTCAATCACGCCTTCGCCTGTTACCGAGCAGTTGTCGGCTTCAAAGCCGTATAAGAATACAAAAGAGGGCTTGCCCGTAACGGGATTGCCGACCAAAGCGGTTTTCGGGTCGTTGATACGTTCGCACGGGCGAATGTAGCCGTTGATATCGGCGGTCGCTTTTAAGCGCGCGCCTTTCTGCAAATGCAGTTCGACATTGGCTTTTATCTGCAAAGAATCGCTGTAATAGGTTTTGCCGCTTGTCAGCACCACCGTGCCGCCGCCGTTTTTATGTGCCGCGTCAATCGCCGCCTGCAATGCCTTTACATCATTCTGCACGCCGTTGCCGACTGCGCCGTAATCTTCGGGATAAAAATAGAGCATAAAACAAAAACACCTTCAAAATCGTGATGTTAAATAATATAGCACGATTTTAAAGGTTAGGCAATATCTTTTTTGTAATGCCGTATTTGCGCTGTTTTGTCTTTCTGCTTGCAACGCGGAATCTGACATGGTGTGTTCGTACGTGTGTGTTATGGTTAACCATAGCACACACGTACGAACACGATTTTCGCGGCAGTATTTC
>ERZ1027171.244-NODE-244-length-26085-cov-5.778486_pt1 | contig 26085 bp, 19 predicted proteins | sample MGYA00519274_ERZ1027171 | MGnify/ENA primary metagenome ERZ1027171 (study PRJEB26926, sample SAMN06164681) | human gut metagenome | biome: ENVO:00009003; feature: ENVO:2100002; material: ENVO:00002003 | host: Homo sapiens | place: USA | collected 2012 ... | reverse complement strand
GCGGTGATGTGGTCGTAACCGGGGGCGATATCGGTGACGAGGGGTCCCAGCACATAGAAGGGTGCGCCCATGCAGATGCTCTTCTGCACCTCCATGTTGGCAGCCACCTGATTCAGGGGCACATGGCCCGGGCCCTCCACCATGACCTGCACGTTGTGTGCCCAGGCGCGCTTGGTCAGCTCGCCCAGACGCACCAGCTCCTCGATCTGGCAGACATCGGTGGCATCGGCCAGGCAGCCGGGGCGGCAGGCATCGCCCAGCGAGATGGTCACGTCGTGCTCGGCGCAGATCTCGCAGATCTCGTCAAAATGCTCGTAGAAGGGGTTCTCGTTGCCGGTCATGCTCATCCAGGCGAACACCAGAGAGCCGCCGCGGCTGACAATGTTCATCTTCCGCTTGTGGGTGCGGATCTGGTCGATGGTCTTGCGGGTGATGCCGCAGTGCAGGGTGACAAAGTCCACGCCGTCCTCAGCGTGCAGGCGCACCACGTCGATGAAGTCCTGCGCGGTCAGGGTGGCAAGGTCGCGCTGATAGTGGATGACGGAATCGTACACGGGCACAGTGCCGATCATCACGGGGCACTCGTGGGTCAGCTTCTGGCGGAAGGGCTGGGTGTTGCCGTGGCTGGACAGGTCCATGATGGCTTCCGCGCCCATATTGACGGCGCTCATCACCTTTTCCATCTCCACGTTGTAATCCTTGCAGTCGCGGGAAACGCCCAGGTTCACGTTGATCTTGGTGCGCAGCATGGAGCCGATGCCCTCGGGGTTCAGGCAGGTGTGGTGCTTGTTGGCGGGAATGGCCACCTTGCCCTCAGCCACCAGCTGACGGATCTCCTCCGTGGTGCGGTATTCCTTTTTGGCCACGATCTCCATTTCCGGCGTGACGATGCCCTTGCGGGCAGCGTCCATCTGTGTGGTGTAGTTCTGCATGGTACTTTCCTCCAAATGTTTCTTTTATCTTGAACAGCGCTTTGCGCGCTGAACGTACCGGAAATAGGTTTTTGCGCAGCCTTTCCTCTGTGCGCAATTGGCTCCCCCTTTGGGGGAGCTGGCATCGCGCCAGCGATGACTGAGAGGGCGAGCCGCCTTACAGCTGCTCCGCCAGTGCCTTCAGCTCCCTGCACTCGGCCTCGATGTTCTCCGCGCCGAAGATCGCGCTGACAAGGGCCACACCGTTCACGCCGGTGCCCTTGAGCCGGAGCAGGTTCTCCTTGTGGATGCCGCCGATGGCCACAACGGGGATGTCCACGGCATCGCAGATGGCTTTCATCATGCCCTCGGGCAGAACGTCCACGTCTGCCTTGGTGTGGGTAGAGAAAGCTGCACCCACGCCCAGACAGTCGGCACCGTGCCGGACGGCCTCCAGGGCCTCCTCCACGCTGTGGACGGATACGCCGATCATCATCTCATCGCCCACGCGCTGGCGCACCTGAGCAGCTGCCATATCCTCCTGCCCCACATGGATGCCCTCGGCATGGCAGCGGATGGCAATGTCCACGTTATCGTTGATGAAAAAGGGCACATTGTATTTTTTGCACAGGTCGTGGAGCTCAAGCGCCTCCTTCAGGAAGGCTTCCTCGTCCAGCTCCTTTTCCCGCAGCTGAACGCAGGTCACGCCGCCCTTCAGGGCGCTCTCCACCTGCTGATAGAGGGTCTGACCGCCCACCCAGGCACGGTCGGTGACGGCGTAGAGCCGCATATATTCTTCAGCGCACTTCATACTTGGCACCCTCTTCCAGCTGAGCCGGAGTCATATTGTAAATGGCATCAATGATGTAATTGCGGTAAGTGGCGTTGCCGTCCAGCGGGGTCAGCCGTGCATGGGCGATCTCGCCCGCAAGGCCCATGGCGCAGACGGCGGCAGCCGCAGCCTCCAGCGGCTGGCCGGGGTTGGCGGTGATAAAGGCCGCCGTCAGGGCAGAGAGCTGGCAGCCCGTGCCGGTGATGGCGCTCATCATCGGGTGGCCGTTGCCGATGCAGTAGGCTTTTGCCCCATCGGCCACGATGTCAATGGCACCGGTGATGGCCACAACGGCACCGGTCTTTGCGGCAAATGCCTTGGCAAAGGCCACCGCGCCGTCCAGATTTTCCTCGGTGACCCTGTCGGCCACATCGGCATCCACGCCCTTGGTGGTGCCCGCGCCGGAAGCCAGCGTCTTTACCTCGGAGATATTGCCCCGGATGACCGTGAACCGCACCTCGTCCAGCAGGCGGTAGGCCGTCTCGGTGCGCAGGGCGGAAGCGCCTGCGCCCACGGGGTCCAGCACCACGGGGTGGCCCAGTGCATTGGCCTTTTTGCCTGCCTTGAGCATGGATTCAATGGTGCGGCTGTTCAGGGTGCCGATGTTGATGTTCAACCCGCCGCAGATGGTTGTGATATCCTCCACCTCGGCAGCATCGTCGGCCATAATGGGCGAAGCACCGCAGGCCAGCACCATATTGGCGCAGTCGTTCACGGTGACGTAGTTGGTGATATTATGAATCAGGGGGCTTTTGGTGCGGACATTGGCAAACTGCTCTGCAAACATGACGCACCCCCGTCAGGAAAGGCTGCTCTGCATGGAGCGCAGGGCACCGGAGTGCTGCAGGCTGTACACCAGCACGCCCGCAATGACCGCACCCACAGCGGTGGAGATGAGGAAGGGCACGATGTAGGCGTAGAACGCGATGTCACCGGCGCTCTTGCCCATCAGGCAGATGGCCACCGGGTAAGCGCACAGGCCGCCCAGAATGCTGGTGCCGAACACCTCGCCCACCAGGGTGGCGATCAGGTTTTTGGTCTTTGCGTAGACCAGGCCGCAGAGCAGGGCACCGAACATGCTGCCCGGGAAGGCCATCAGGCTGCCCAGACCCAGGATATTGCGGAGCAGCGAGGCCACAAAGGCCACGCCCACGCCCCACCAGGGGCCCAGCAGCACGGCGCAGAGCACATTGACCATGTGCTGCACAGGGGCGCACTTGCTGCCGAACATCGGGAAGCTGAACACACTGCCCACCACGCACAGGGCGCAGAACATTCCAGCGAGAGCCAGCTTTTTCACAGAGAATTTTTTCATTGGAAACTCCTCCTTCTCAAAAAGCGGTCGAGGCTTGCTGGCCTCCTCTCACGCCGGAACACGGCTTCCCATCGCAGCTATTTCAAGGCTCAGGGCGCTCCCCCTCAGCCCGGAGCCGCCCGTTGCGGCGGCTTGCGGCAACAAAAAACAGGAGACACCACAGCGGTGCCTCCTGCAAAAAATCATTTTCCTATGACTTCCTACGGCGGCATTATCCGCATCAGGTCAAGGGTCGAAGTTTGGTTACTTCCTCTCAGCCCGCCTCACGAGCTCCCCTGTGTTTTGTTTTTCGTAGGGTATTGTACACCCGCCGGGGCAAAAAAGCAAGAACAAGTTTTTCTTTCGCCTTTTTGCCAAATCGCTTTTACAATTTTCCGGATTATGTTATACTTATCCCAAATTTCGCAGCGCCCGGGGGAGCCATTCCCCGCTTTGGGGCACTGCCCGGCACAAAAGGAGATTGAAGTTATGGGTCTCATCAAAGCAGCCATGGGCGCGGCATCCGGCGTGATGGGCGACCAGTGGAAGGAATATTTTTATTGTGACGCTCTGCCTGCGGAGGTGCTGGCCGTCAAGGGACAGAAGCGGACCAATGGCCGCTCCGCCAACCGGCACGGCAACGAAAACGTCATCTCGGACGGCTCTGTGATCGCCGTGGCCGACGGCCAGTGCGTGCTGATCGTGGAGCAGGGCAAGGTGGTGGACCTCTGTGCTGAGCCCGGTGAATACACCTACAGCACCGGCACCCAGCCCTCCCTGCTCAGCGGCGGGCTGAAGAACATCGACAGCGTGTTTGCCGAGCTGGGCAAGCGGTTCAGCTTTGGCGGGCAGGCCGGTTCCGACCAGCGCATCTACTATATCAATACCCGGGAGCTCACCGGCAACAAGTACGGCACCCCCAACCCGGTGCCCTTCCGGGTGGTGGACCAGCGCGCCGGTATCGATATCGACATCGGCATCCGGTGCTTCGGCGAATACAGCTACCGGGTGGTCAACCCCATCCTGTTTTACACCAATGTCTGCGGCAATGTGGAAAACGCCTACACCCGCGACGCGCTGGACGGTCAGCTCAAGACCGAGCTGATGACCGCCCTGCAGCCCGCCTTTGCCCGGATCAGCGAGCAGGGCATCCGCTACTCCGCCCTGCCCGGCCACACCGCCGAGCTGGCCGAGGCCCTGAATCAGGAGCTGAGCGCCAAGTGGAGCAGGCTGCGCGGCATCGAGATCGTCTCTCTGGGCGTTTCCGGTGTCAAGGCCAGCGAAGAGGACGAGCAGATGATCAAGGAGCTGCAGCGCAGTGCGGCCTTTATGGACCCCACCCGCGCCGCCGCGCATCTGGTGGGCGCACAGGCCTCCGCCATGCAGGCTGCCGCCTCCAACACCGCCGCCGGCCCCGCCATGGCCTTTATGGGGATGAACCAGGCTGCTGCAGCGGGCGGTGTCAACGCCCGGGATCTCTACCAGATGGGCGGCCAGCAGACCGCCGCGCAGCCTCAGGCCGCACCGGCCGCTGGCTGGACCTGCAGCTGCGGCCACACCGGCAACACGGGCAAGTTCTGTGCCGAATGCGGCAAGCCCCGGCCCGAAGCCCCGGCTGTCTGGGTGTGCAGCTGCGGTGCAAAGAACAGCGGCAAATTCTGCTCGGAGTGCGGCAGACCCCGGCCCGCCGCCAAGTGCGCCAACTGCGGCTTTGTGCCTGCCGACCCGGCCAACCCGCCCAAGTTCTGCCCCGAGTGCGGCAAGCCCTTTGGGGCCTGAGAGGGGTCTGACGCATGGCTGAAAAGACAACGAATTATCAGTGCCCGGCCTGTACCGGCCCCCTGCACTACGATGGTGCCAGCGGCAAGCTGGTCTGCGATTACTGCGGCTCGGCCTACGACGTAAAGGACATCGAGGCCCGCTACGCCAAAAAGCAGGCCGCTGCCGACACTGCCGCCGAGGGCGATGCCAAAAAAGCCGCCCGCCTGCCCCGGCAGGACAGTCCGGTGTGGAGCGAGGCCGAGGCGGAGGGCCTGAACAGCTACTCCTGCCCCACCTGCGGGGCCGAACTGGTCTGTGACGAGACCACCGCCGCCACCACCTGCCCCTACTGCGGCAACCCCACAGTGCTGGGCGGCAAGCTCTCCGGCAAGCTGAAGCCGGAGTACATCCTGCCCTTCAAGCTGGACAAAAAGTCCGCCATTGCCCAGCTGACCAGATATTACAAGGGCAAAGCCTTCCTGCCCAAGGCGTTCAAGAGCCAGAACCACATCGCAGAGATCCAGGGCGTATATGTCCCCTTCTGGCTCTACGATGCCAAGGCCGACGCGCGCGGCCGGTACGAGGGCCAGAACTCCGAGAGCCACCGCGAGGGCGATTACATGGTGACCACCACCCAGCACTACGATGTGCACCGCGAGGGCTCGGCCGACTTTGCCAAGGTGCCGGTGGATGGCTCCAGCAAGATGCCCAACACCCACATGGATGCCATTGAGCCCTTTGATTACGGCGACCTGAAGCCCTTCTCCACGGCCTACCTGCCCGGCTATCTGGCCGACCGGTATGACGAGGATGCCGATGCCTGCGCCGAGCGCGCCTACCGCCGGATGTACAACTCCACGGCCGATGCGCTCCACGCCACCACCGGCGGCTACAGCGAGATCCACCCCATTTCCGAGAACATCAACGTGGATATGACCCACGCCCACTACGCCCTGCTGCCGGTCTGGATGCTCCACACCCGGTGGAAGGACAAGGACTTCCTGTTCGCCATGAACGGGCAGACCGGGCGGCTCATCGGCGACCTGCCGGTGGACAAGAGCCGGGTGGCCGCGTGGTTTGCGGGCATCAGCCTGCCCCTGATGGCAGTGCTGGCGTTCCTGCTGTTGTTATAAGGGGGTGGCAGAATGAAACACACTGCAAAACGCTTTGCCGCCCTGCTGGCCGCTCTGGTGCTGGCGCTCTGCCTGAGCATCCCCGCCTTTGCCGCCGCGCCGCTGGTGCGGGACGAGATGGGCCTGTTCGATGCGGATACTTACAGCCAGCTGGAAGCCTCTGCCGAAGCCGCCAGCAACGGCCACGACTGCGACGTGTATTTTCTGGTGGTGGACAGCATCGGTGACACCGACCAGCGCCAGTACGCCAAAGATTACTACCTTGCCAACGGTCTGGGCAGCGGCTCTGAACAGAGCGGCATCCTCTTCCTGCTGGCAGTCGGCTCCCGCAAGTATGTCACCATCACCTACGGCGGCGGCGTGACAGCCTTTACCGATTACCGCATCGAGCAGATCGAAGATGCCGTTGTTCCCTATCTCTCGGACGACGACTGGGCCGAGGCCGCCTCCGAGTACCTCTCCATGTGCGCCGACACACTGGATTTCTACGCCGAGCACGGCGAACCGCTGGATGTTGACAACGACACCAGCGGCTGGCCTATCCTGCTCCTCATCGTCATCGGCGTTCCCATGATCATTGCCGGTATCGTCTGCGGCGTGCTGTACAGCCAGATGAAAACAGCCCGGCTCAAGACCGAGGCCAACGATTACATCGGCGCAGGCTTAAAGCTGCGGGTGCAGGTGGACAACTACACCCACACCGACCGTGTGCAGGTCTACGACCCGCCCCACGAGGAGAGCAGCAGCTCCGGCGGCTCCTCCGTGGACAGCGACGGCTTTGGCGGCTCCTCCGGCGGCTCGTTCTGAGCGCCCTTTTCTCCAGCAATAAACCACCGGTTCTGCCGGTGGTTTTCGCTTGTTTCTATTTCCGTGTAACATGCAAAAGAAAGGAAACCCAACGAATGTCAAAGAAGATCACCGCCCTGATCCCCGGGGCCGCGCTGGCACTGGGCATCGCCTGCATCGCCAAGTGGCTGGAAACGCTGGAAAGCAGCGCCGGGCTCCACCTCATTGGCGCATCGGTCATCGCCCTGTTTATCGGCATGGCCATCAATGCGTTTTTCCAGCCCAACAAAACAACCGCGCCGGGCATCAAATTCACCTCTAAGAAGGTTCTGAAATTCGCCATTGTCCTTCTGGGTGCCAGCCTGAACATCCGCACCGTGCTGACCGTGGGCCGTTTTTCGCTGACGGTCATGCTCTTCACCCTGGCCACCTGCTTTGGGCTGGGCGCGCTGATCGGCAGAGCGCTCGGACTCAACTGGAAAACCAGCAGCCTGATCAACGCCGGAACCGGCATCTGCGGCGGCTCTGCCATTGCCGCCATTGCGCCGGTGATCGAGGCCGATGACATGGACATCGCCTACGGTATGTCCGCCACCTTCCTGTTCGATACGGTGATGATCGTTGTGTTCCCGCTTCTTGGCCGGTGGCTTGGGCTTTCTGATGCCGCATTCGGTCTCTGGGCCGGTACGGCGGTCAATGATACTTCGAGCGTTGTAGCCACCGGCTACGCTTTCAGTGAAGCAGCCGGCGACTTTGCAACGATGGTCAAGCTGACCCGCACGCTGGCGATCATTCCGGCTGTTCTGGTCTTTGCCGCCATCAACCTGCACCTGAAAAAGAAAGAGAGTGCTCAGGCCAACGGTGTCAAGGTGAGCATCCGTTCCATTTTCCCCTGGTTCATCCTTGCGTTCCTTGCCATGTCCCTGCTGACCAGTCTGGGCCTTCTGCCCGCCGGGCTGGTTTCCGGCCTGAAGACCATCAGCAAGTTTCTGATGGTCGCGGCCCTGGCGGCCATTGGTCTGAACACGAACTTCAAATCGCTCTGCCGTTCCGGCGCAAAGCCCATGCTGCACGGCTTCATCATCTCCACATTGGTCGTTCTGGTCGCCATTGGTGTTGAGTACACGATCGGCATTGCACCCTACGGCACACTGTAACGCTCCTGCCAGCTGAATTTTCCCACAAAGAAAGAGCAGTGCTCTCCAATGGGTCCACCCACCGGAAGCACTGCTCTTTTATTGTTCCGCTTTGCTCCACAAACGCGAAGTTATCGCTTTCTGCCAATATAGCGACAAACTTTCTTCTTATATTGCAGATACTCATTTCCAAATGTGGCAAATAAAAAATCTTCTTCGACATTGACAATCTGCAAATGGTACATGATGACCGCAAATACCGTTAGGAAGCACAAAATCCAGTTAAAAAACATCAATAGTGTGCCAATATATAAAAGGTCAAATCCCAGGAAGGCGGGATTGCGGCTGATTTGATAAATGCCGTTTGTCACAAGCTCCGTTTTATCGGTTTTGGACACTCCTGCTCGCCAACTGTCACGCATCGTCCATACCGCAACGATAAATATAGCCGTTCCCGCAACACTCAGTATCGCTCCAAAAATCCGAACGGAAACAGGGTTATGCTCCGTTTCAAAAAAAATACTGGAAAGCCCCGCTATAAAAACAAGAATAGCCGCAATCTTCATGGTAATTTCCACGAATTTCACAAAACCAACTTTGTTCTTTCCGATTTGGTCTGTCTGTATTCCCTGCTTTTTTTGATGAAACATTTTCACAAAATAGCAACCATAAAAAGCTATTATGCTTGCTATGGAAATCAACTTAAATTCCATTGCCCTTATCCTCTCAAACTGGAACTTGTCGGGGCAAAGCCCCTCCATCTTGCTACGCAAGACCGTTCTGTCGCTTAAAAGCCCCACTGGGGCTTTCATTGTTCTGCTTCGCTCCACAAACGCGAAGTTATCTGGTTGATGCCATTTTATCAGTCGGCCATGATCTCCTGAGAGCCCCATAGGAGATTAAGAAGTTCGCAAGCCAACCAGCTGGTACCGCAAGCCAGACAAAGGCAATGCCGAAACGCGGTGCACAGATCAGGGCAACGGACAGACGAATCGCAAGGTTCACCATGTTTGCAACGAGGAACGGACGCATAATTCCGAGACCGCGAAGAACTCCATCGGTTGCCATCTTGATACCCATGAAGATGAAAAAGTAACCAAGCCATCTCATATAATCACCAGACACCTGATAGGCCAACGCCGTTCCGTCTTTTCCCAAGAACAGCGAGGAAATCTGCGTGTGCAGCGCTTCAATGACCACAAACGCAATGGCTACAAAGCACAGATCCAGCACCAGTGCAGCGTGGTACCCTTTTTTGATGCGTTGGGGCTTGCCTGCGCCAAGGTTTTGGGAAACAAACGGCGAAACCGCATTGCCGATGGAGACAAAAATCAAAGAGAACACATTCTCTACTCGCATCGTCGCCGAATAGCCTGCCAGCGCCTGTGTGCCGAATGGATTTACAACTGCCTGCACAATCAGCATACCGATGGACACCGTAGACTGCTGAAGAATCGACGGCACGGCAATTTGCAGCATGGATTGCAGCCCCTGCCAGTCAAATCGTTGAAATGGGCTCTCGTATCGCCGCATCCGATGAAGAAAAATCAGAAGGGAAAATACGGCGGAAATGCCTTGGGCAATCAAGGTTGCAAGAGCGGCACCGAACACGCCCAGACCAAGCCCAGCAACCATCCAAAGGTCCATAAGAATATTCAGGACAGAAGAAAAAATCAGGAGTGCCAAGGGAATTCTTGATTCACCGATGGAGGTGAACATGTTGGAGAGAATGTTATACATAAATAAGAACGGAAAGCCCGCAAAATAGACCCGCAGATACAGCACCGCCTCATCCAGAATGTCGGGAGGGGTTTGCAAACCCCGCATCATCGGGAGGGAAAAGCATAAGCCAAAAACGCCAAGGACAATGCTCAGAATCAAAAAGCTGAGCAAGGACGTTGACACAATGGTTTTCATTTTGCCATATTCTTTGGCACCGAAATAGCGGCTCACCAGCACACCGGCACCTACGCCGGCTCCCAGTGCCACACAAATGAACACATTGGTCAATGCTGCACAGGCACCGACAGCTGCAAGTGCGGAAGAACCAACAAACTGGCCGACAATAATGGAGTCGGCCATATTGTATATTTGCTGAAAAAAACTTCCAAGAATCATTGGCATTGCAAAAACCGTCAACGCTTTGAGGGGCGCATCGGTGATCAAATACTCATCTTTCGACATTCTCATATTCCTCCATGGTATCTTGTATCGTGGTATCCCATTCACTTACCTTCTCAAATTCCGAGTTGTTGAACTGAGCCGAGTATACCACACTCTTCCCACAAATACTACCGCACAAAAAACTCCCATGCTCACATCGGAAGATGCTGTGCATGGGAGTTTTTGCTGCGCCTGTTACGGCGTATTGTTACTTATTGAAGGTCTCCTCGTTCAGCAGGCCCTCGCTCTTGGCAACGCAGATGCTGGCAACTGCATCACCCACCACGTTCAGGGAGGTGACCAGCATCTCGATGGGGCGGTTGATGGCCAGGATCAGGGAGTAGGCCAGCAGAGCGCCGTCGTTGACGAAGCCCATGCCGGACAGGATGGTAAACAGGATGACAGCCCCAGCGCCGGGAGCGGCGGGGGTGCCCACAGATGCCAGCAGGGCCAGCAGGGCGACCACGACCAGCTGGCCGGGGGTGACGGTGTAACCGGCACAGCCTGCAATGAACACGGTGGCAATGACCTGCATGATGGCGGTGCCGTCCATGTTGATGGTCATGCCCAGCGGCAGGACGAAGGAAGCAATGCTCTCATCCACGCCGAACTCTTCCTCGCACACCTTGATGTTCAGGGGCAGGGTGGCGGCGCTGGAGGAGGTGGAGAAGCCAAACACTGCCACGTTGGCGATCTTGCGGATGAAGGTGAAAGGGTCCAGCTTGGCACCCAGTGCAATGACCAGCGGGTAGGCAATGATCAGGAAGGCCAGCAGCAGGACCACCGTGACCACCACATAGACCAGCGCGGGCTTAAGGTAATCGATGCCGTAGATGGCGAAGGTACGGGTCAGCAGCACAAAGACTGCAAAGGGAGCAAAGTTGCTGACGATGAAGTTCAGGAACACGACCACCACATCGTTGACCTCGCCCAGCAGGCGGCGCAGGGTCGCGGTGCGGCTCTCGCCCAGGGTGTTCATGCTCAGGCCGATGGCCACTGCCAGGAACACGCTGGAAAGCACAGCGCCATTGCTGCCAAAGGCAGTGATGATGTTGGAGGGGATGATGTTCAGCACCACGTTCAGGGGGTTGGAACCGGTGGAACCGCTGGCTTCTGCCAGACCCTCGATGCGGGTGTTGAACAGGCCCATGGAGTAGGTGCCGTAGCCCACACAGCCTGCCAGCAGCAGCGCCAGGAAGGAGCACAGCAGGAACCAGAACAGGGTCTTTGCGGAAATGCGGCCCATGGTGCGGGTGTCCGCAATGCTGCCGATGGCCAGCGAAATGGAGGTAAAGACCATGGGGATGATCACCAGCTGCAGTGCCTTGATGAAGAGCTGGCCGATGATGTAGAAGATGCCAAAGGCACGCTCAGCGCCCTCGGCGGTGATATCCTGGAACAGCAGGTTGTTGATGGTGGTCCAGGTCTGTGCCTGACCGCTGGCGTTCAGATGCTCCCGCAGGAACATAAAGGCCAGACCGGCCACCAGGCCGCAGACCAGAGAGATCGCCATGCGTTTTGCAAGGGATAATTCGTGTTTCTTTTTTGTTTCCATATACTTTTCCTCTCACAGTACCGGTTTTTGGCTCACACTTTGCCTACTCTAGCACAACTCCCCCTGCAATGCAAGAGAAAATCGCGCAAAATCCAGCATTTTTTGCAAATAAGTACGACTTTTCTCCGCAAAAATCCCCCGAAAGCGCTCTGCCTCCGGGGGATCTGCTCACTTATTTCTTGAACTTGAACACCGGCGTGCCAGCGGCAGCATCGCCGTTTGCAACAACACTGATCTCCGGCAGGTCATCACTGTTGGTCACGATGAGAGCCGTTGCAGTGGGGTGGCCTGCGGCGCGGATGGCTTCCAGATCCACCTTCAGCAGCGGGGTGCCGGCCTTGACCTTGGCCCCTTCTTTGGTCAGGGAGGTAAAGCCCTGTCCCTTCATCTCCACCGTGTCCATGCCAACATGGATCAGCAGCTCAATGCCGTCATCGCTCATCATACCAACGGCGTGCAGGCTTTCGGGCACCTGCGTAACGGTGCCGTCAAAGGGAGCATAAACGGTGTCGCCGGTGGGCTCCACGCCGCAGCCGGGGCCCAGGATCGCAGAGGCAAAGGTCTCGTCGGGCAGCTGCTCCAGTGGGATCACCTTGCCGTCAATGGGAAGCATGACCGTCATCTTCTGGCCGGAAAATTTCGTCTCGGATGCGGCCTTGCCGCCAAAAAGCTTGTCAAAAAAGCCCATAATACAAACCATCCTTCCACGGTGCACAAAGTGCAGCCTTTATCCAGTTAAGAATAGCATATCCGCGCGGGAAATACAATCTGCATCCTGCACAAAGAGACGCACCGCCATTTGGCAGGTGTGCCCTTACATCAGCTCCAGCAGCTGCTCCACCTCTTCCATCCGGGTGGCCCAGCTGGTGGCAATGCGGACAACGGTGTGGGTATCATCGTACTTCTCCCAGAAGCCGAACTTGGCCTTGCCTTCCAGCGCGGCCAGCTGCTCGTTGGACAACACGATGAACACCTGATTCGTGGGCGAATCCATGAAGAACGAATAGCCCTTTTCGGCCAGTCCCTTCTTGAGCACGGCGGCGGTCTCAATGGCATTTTTGCTGATGGTCTGGTACAGGTCATCGGTGAACAGCACATCGAACTGGATGCCCAGCAGACGGCCCTTTGCCAGCAGAGCGCCCTGCTGCTTGACCATGGTCATAAAGTGAGCCGGTGCGCCGTGGGGGAACACAACTGCCTCGCCGCAGAGCGCACCCACCTTGGTGCCGCCGATGTAGAACACATCGGTCAGGCGGGCCACATCGGCCAGCGTCACATCGGTGCCCTCGGCGGCCAGACCATAGCCCAGACGGGCACCGTCCATAAACAGCGGCATGTGGTACTTATGGCAGACAGCGGACAGCGCTTCCAGCTCTGCCTTGGTGTACAGGGTGCCGTACTCCGACGGGTGGGAGATGTACACCATGCCTGGGAACACGAGGTGGTCCACATTGCCATCGGCATAGAAGGTCCTACACCAGTCCTCAACAGTCCCGGCATCCAGCTTGCCGTTGGTGTGCGGCAGGCCGATGACCTTGTGGCCCGTGAACTCGATGGCACCGGCCTCGTGAGCGGCCACATGGCCGGTGGATGCGGCCAGCACACCCTCCCAGCGGCGCAGCATCGATGCAATGACGATGGCGTTGCTCTGGGTGCCGCCCGAAATGAACCAGACATCGGCATCCGGTGCACCGCACGCCGCGCGGATCTTCTCCCGCGCACTGGCGCAATAGGGATCGGTGCCGTAGCCGGAGACCTTTTCAAAGTTGGTCTCCACCAGCTTCTGTAAGATCGCCGGATGCGCACCCTCGCAGTAATCGTTTTCAAAATACAGCATATACTTTCCCTCGCTCTGCATTCAAGATAAACCTATTATCTGCTTTTTGCGCAGGGTTGTCAATGTGGAACCCCCGCGTGGGCGGGGAAAAGTCGGCCTCGATGGCGGCCTGAGTGAAGCTGTTGGGATCACCCCCGCGCATGCGGGGAAAAGAACAAGGAGCTGGAGGGCGTATGGCTGCCCATGGGATCACCCCCGCATGGGCGGGGAAAAGTTATGAAAGCGAACAAAAAGGTTAAGGAAAATGGGATCACCCCCGCATGGGCGGGGAAAAGAACAACGGCAGCTGCGATTTGTCGATCGTGTAGGGATCATCCCCGCGTGGGCGGGGAAAAGATGACACGGCGGTACAGCTCGGTGCCCGTGCCGGGATCACCCCTGCGTGGGCGGGGAAAAGTCTGGCCACGCTGGCAGAAAGGGGAAATTAAAAGGATCACCCCCGCGTAGGCGGGGAAAAGTTTGGCCTTTTCATCTTCTGCCAGCCGCTCATAGGATCACCCCCGCGTGGGCGGGGAAAAGGCTGCTTTCCATGCTTGACTGTGCTGCATCCGGGGATCACCCCCGCGTGGGCGGGGAAAAGGTGGCAGCAGCTCCAAGCTGCTTATCCCAGCCGGGATCACCCCCGCGTGGGCGGGGAAAAGTACGACACACCGACAGGAGTGATTAGCTTATGAGGATCACCCCCGCGTGGGCGGGGAAAAGCAGAGAATGCCGGTAAAAACCGACAAGCGCATGGGATCACCCCCGCGTGGGCGGGGAAAAGTGATTCTGCATCCAATACACTGCCCGCATGGAAGGATCACCCCCGCGTGGGCGGGGAAAAGTTTGTCAGGTCGGGGCTGGAGATTTCTACGCCGGGATCACCCCCGCGTGGGCGGGGAAAAGGTCTGAGAGCCGTCTGCGCTGGGCAGGATGATGGGATCACCCCCGCGTGGGCGGGGAAAAGGCCCGGCAGGGCAGCGGCCTTTACTTGATACTAGGATCACCCCCGCGTGGGCGGGGAAAAGATGCATCTAGGAAATTTGCATCGCCTTGGCTCAGGATCACCCCCGCGTAGGCGGGGAAAAGGTGATCTCCACGGGCTCCATGCCAAACCTGGTAGGATCACCCCCGCGTAGGCGGGGAAAAGCGCCGATAAGAAGAAAGAGCTGCGAGAACGATGGATCACCCCCGCGTAGGCGGGGAAAAGGCAACCGCACTCGGGTCCACAGTGACCTTGATGGGATCACCCCCGCGTAGGCGGGGAAAAGACAGTGATGGTGCCGGGGGCCGTGGGCGGCTGGGGATCACCCCCGCGTAGGCGGGGAAAAGTGGCATAAGTGGCAGAAAAGGAGGCGGCGCGTAGGATCACCCCCGCGTAGGCGGGGAAAAGACTAAAAAGATCCCATAGAAGCGGCATTTTTATCAGCGGGCCGATCCCGTTTTATTCAGTTTTGCATAGACCTGCTGGATCAGGCGGCAGTCGGGCAGGGCGCGATGGGTCTCCTGCTGGGCAACCTCAAAATGCCGGGCCAGCGTGAGCAGCTTATAGTTCATCACCCCCGACACCTTACGGCGGGCAAGGGGCAAAACATCGATGCTGCGGTTGGTAAGCAGGGGGCTGTCATTCCGAATGCAGGCCGCACGCAAGAAATCGAGGTCAAATTTCAGGTGATAGCCCACCAGCGTATCTTTGCCCACGAATGCGAGAAACGCCTCCAGCGCGGCCAGCGGCTCCATACCGCCGCTCCGCTCCTCCGGCGTGATGCCGGTGAGCTTTGCCACCACATCCGGCAGAGGTTCTGTGCCCCGGACAAGGGCCGAAAATTCTTCGGCAGGCTGACCATCCCGCACACGGAGAGCGCCGTATTCCACAATGGCATCTGAGGCGGCGTTCAGACCGGTGGTTTCAAGGTCGATCACGGTGTAGCTTTCTTCCTTGGCAGGGGCGGCGGCTTTCTTCCGGGCCATTTTCTGAGCCATCTGGCGTTTGGCCGCGTTGCTGAATCCCGGTTTGAGATCAGCCGCCGGGGCCTGCGTCTGGGGCAGCGGGCGGCGCATCAGCTTGATGCCCTCGAAATCAACGGCCTCCCAGCTGGTGTTGTGGGTGCGGAAATCCATCCGCTGTTCGTTGTTGGTGTTGAACACCAGCGTTGCCTGCCCATTTTTCAGGTTTTCGCAGACGCGATCCCAGATGGCATCCCGCACACGGCTGCTCACATTGCCCACATACACGCCGGTGTTGATCTCGCACAGCCACTTAGACAGGTCACCCCGCAGGCTGGGCGGACAGTTTGTCATAGTCAGGACAACGATGTCTCCTCACCTTCTTCCGCATCGAAGTAGTTTACGCCATTGGCAACGGTGCCGATCTTGCTGTCCCAGAGATAGACCGCTTCCGGTTCCGCCGCCTGCTCCTCTTCGTTCAGGAGCAGCCAACGGACATCGTGCACCATCCGCTCCAGAATATGATGTTCCACCATGGCATCCCGCACACGGCGGCGCATAACGGAGGGCAGATCCTGCGGAGCCTGCGCCGCCACCTCGAAGGCCAGCGGGATGACCACCTCGGCCTTGTACAGATCGGCGATATCGTACACAAAAGAGCCCTCGTGCTTGACGTGGACAAATCCCAGTCCCGGCGCGCAGCCCAGCGCAGTGATGACCGCAAAGGCCAGGCCGTACAGGCAGGCCGTGCCCGCCGAAAGGGCCTGATTGACGAGGTCTCCTGCAGAAAAATCATTGGGGTCATACACCCGGCCATTCCATTTGACACCGGTGGCCTTTGCGGCCTTGCGGTATGCTGTGCGCACCCGGCTGCCCTCCCGGCCCCGGAGTTGCTGGGTGGTCAGGTGGGAAACATCCTCATCCGGGAAACGGAGCTGGTACATTTTGCGCACCACTTCCAGATGCTCCCGCTGGTTGGAAAAGCGCTCAGCCTGCCGTTCCAACAGGCGGGAGTGCTCACTCAGGGCACGGCCATGGGCGTAGAACCGCACGCCGTGCTCCCCCACCCAGACCGCTGCCACACCGGTATCCCCCATTAGCTCCATGGCACGGTGGGTCACACGGGTGCCGGGCCCCAGCAGCAGGACAGAGATGCCCGCTGCCGGAACCTGAACGATTCCCTTTTCATCCGTTACAGTAATGGCTCCATTGTCCCGGCCAAGGGTGCAGTGTTCCAGATACAGAAAGGTCATCCGGTCCCGGAGCTGCGGCAGCGCCTGCCGTTCGGGCCGCGCAATGCCCGGCATCTCAGCCATGGTCCCCTCCCCTGTGGATGATGGTCATCAGGCCAAGGCCATAGGCCTTGCCCCGGCCAACGCCCTCGCACAGCAGGGCCTTGAAGGCCTCCGGGTCCGTCACCTGCAGAATGCCCTCGTAGGTCACAGCCAGCAGGGTAACAGGCCGGGTGCCGTTTTTCTTGAAGTGATAGGTTTGCTTCCGGGTCACTGCGAAGGACCCCTCCGAGACGGCAAAGCCGTGCTTTGCGGCCTGCGCCCACAGCCATTCCTCCTGCTCTACCTCGAGATAGCAGGGTTTCAGGGTTCCCCGGGCCGTATGGTCGGCAGAGTCTTTTTTGCTGCGGGTGGGGTTGGCAGTCAGGCGGAACTGCCAGCAGCTGCCCGCTGTCACCCGTTCCAGCAGCGGGTCATAGGGCCGGGTCTCCGGGGGCGCACCAGTGCCGAACTGCGCACACAGGGCGGTCAGGTCCGGCCGTTCCTCACTGAGCAGGAGCAGGTACAGTTTTTCTCCCAGCCGATCCAGCCGCCACAGCCTGCGGCGGCGCGCACCGGGAAAAGCGTTTTCCACCGCACCATGGAATTTCTGGGGCGAGATCAGCGCCACCATGGTCTCACGGCGGGTCGGGTCAAGTTCTGCGCGGGATAGATACATGATTTCTCACCTCAATTCTGCCATTGCATCATGTTCGGTCGCGCCGGGCATTTCCGGCGGGTTTGTGTTCCACTCCCGCACCGGGCGGAAGCCGTACTGCCGGTGGATGGGGCTGAACGACACCGCCAGATCACGCCGGGGCACGGCAGCAGCATCCGCCGGATCCGTGTCTGCCACGATGCGCAAGGGGGCCCCATTCCTCTGTTTCACCAGCAGCGGTTCGGCCCGCAGGGTATCCAGCAGTTCCCCGGCCCGGATACCAAGGCAGAGCGGCAGGGTGGGCGGGCAGGAACGCCGCCCCAGATACAGCGGGTAGACCGGATGTTTCAGGGCCGTTTCCAGCTCCTGTAACAGGACGGTGTCCTCGCTTTCCAGCCCCACCAGAAAGACCGCATCCTGCAGGTAATGGCGGTAGGTCACATAGGGAGCCTTGCCTTTTTTCCGATCCTCTTCCCGGTTGGCTGTGTGGAAATCCACCAGCAGGCTGCCCTCCCGGTCAGCACGGACGGCAAAGTTCAGGCCGTTCAGCCGGGCAAGGCCTGCGGCATCGTCCCGGCGCAGGCCCAGTGCCGCCGCCAACAGGCCAATGACACCGCTTTTTGTGGGTTCCCGGTTCGTTTTGCGGGTCTCAAATTTGGAATCCGCACCCCACGATTGCAGGGGCGCGGCCAGCCGAAGCAACAGCGTTGCCATGGTCACACCTCATTTCCGGGCAGCTTCTCCTTTACGGCACGTTCCAGCGCGGTGAGCATCTGGTTCAGGGGCATGGCCGGGGCCAGCTCGTCCAGCCCGATGCCCACAGCAAAGCTCTGGGCCGGAGCATCCGCATAGCAGGCATACACCTGCTGCGCATACTGCTTCAGTGCCGTCTTGGAGGGTTCCGCATAGCCCTCGGGGCTCTTGCGCACCGGCTTTTCAAAGGCACCGCAGAGGTTCACAGGCTGATCCTCCCGCAGGGTGACATAGACAGCATCCGGCAGGGTGCGGTTGGCAAAGCTGTTCTGCTTTCCGGTGGGCATGGAGCGGATGAAGGCTTCGCCGAACACCCGGACAGCCTGGGCTGCCTTTTCAGCCCCAAGCAGGTGCACCAGTTCCACCATGTTGACGGTAGCATAGCGATACAGGGTGGAAGAGTTGTACTCTACCGTGCCCAGATGGCCCGCGCCTGCCGAATCCTCCGGGGCACAGTCATCCACGGCGGTGAAGTAATCAAACTCGTTCTGCACGGCATGGGTGGAGATGCTGTGGGCCACCTGAGCGGCGGCATCGTAATTCAGGGAAGGATCGCTGGCGACCATCCGGCCAAACAGAGCCATATCCACCGAAGGGTTCTCCTTCAGGGCCTTTTTGTAGTCATCCTTCTCCTCGCAGTCTTCGGCGGCCAGCCGGGCCAGCGCCCGGGCCTGGGCCGTGCTCAAAAAGAGCAGGGCGGCGTTGTTGTCATCTTTCAGCTTGATGCCTGCATTTTCCAGTGCCTTTTTTGCATCCTTTTTCAGTCTGGCATCGTCCAGTTCAGGAGCCAGTGCGGCCAGTTCCCCGGCCACAAGGTCAGTTGCTTTCAGGGTACGTTTTCCGGTCTCGACCATGTCGGCCATTTCTTCGGCAAACATTTTGCGGATCGCGTGCTTCCACGCCTGAGAGGATACCCGGGCGCGGGTGGCACCGCCATAGACAGCCGTCTTGGGGCTGCCGGTATCGTCGCGGTTCACACAGCTGGGCGGCACCGTTTGCAGCACATGAAAATCAACATACAGACGCTTGGTATCCATTTCAATTCTCCTTTTCTTCGGTTTCAGGTGTGTCGGCATTCATCTGGTAGAGGTCCCGGCCCCACTGCAGGCGGACATTGGCTGCCTGATCCGGGAGCTGGAATCGGTACAACTCCACAGCCAGCCGGGGGTAATCCAGTTTCAGCTTCGGTTCATTTCCCCGGAACAGCTGCACCATCCCCCGGAGGTAGTGGGACACCTCGGGCATGGAATCCGCTGTGGCCAGTGCGTTGAACCGGCGCAGGAAGCTGCTCTCGGTCCAGTCCTGCGCGGCAGCTGCGGAATTCTGGGCCAGCAGGCGCACCGCCCTGCCCAGCGTGCAGCCCTTTTCATTCATGGAAACGTTCTCTTCTCCCTGCTGGTGCAGGGCGTAAAGAGTCAGGGCAAGGTAGACCGCCCACTCGGCTTCCGATGGTTCCCGGCACTCCCCTGCCGCCGTTTCCCTGCCCCAGAGCTCTTTGGGCAGTTCCTGCAGGAAGCTGCCCCACAGCGCTGGCAGATCGCCGGGCTGATGCCCAACGCCCCGGCGCAGCTCTGCCAGCCGGGCACGCCGCTGGGGTTTGGGCAGGCTCCACAGCCTGCTCAGCTGTCCGGCCACATAATCATGGATCGCATCCGTTCTCATGCTGTTCCTCCTTCTTTCTTCGGGTAGAGCTTCCGCAGATCGTACAGGAAGCTATTGTAGGCCTTGGGGGCCGTATACAGAACGGTTTTCTTTTCGTCCTTTTTACCGCCTGTTTTCACCTCGACCCTATGGCCCACAAAAGCGGCATTTCCGGCCCGCTCCACCATCTGGCGGCCCAGCTCTGCGGCCAGTTTGCGGGCTTTCTCCTGCCATTCATCGGCTTTTTCGTCCAGCTTGTCCGTTTCGGGGTCAATGCTCTGCAGCCAAAGCCGGAACGGCTGGTCGATGGTAAAGTAGAACTGGGTGCGGGCGGCTTCCGCGGTCGTATCGTTCTTATCTCCCGCCGCAAGGGAGAGCTCCCACGCAAGGCGGCCGACGCATTGCGCGGCCTGCTCGCAGTTTTCCACCTCATCCTCTACTCGAGATTGCCATGCACGGCCCAATTCATTTAGCAAAGCCAGTTCCATAGAAAGCTGATCCGTATAACAGTCTGTCATGGAGTTGCTCATCTTGCCATATTCCACACCCAGTGCACATATCTGTAAATGCTCTTTTCTGCTCAGTATCTTCTCGTTTTGCAGTAAGGTATTCCACCAGATCACTCCGGGAACATGGCTATTGGTTCCAGTCAGAGCCGAAAACTCTCGCCAAAGTTGTTTGCTCATACTATGCACACGCGGGTAATAGTATTGTGGGTTATTTTTGCTCTCTTCTTTTTTATTCCAGAGCGTCATCGGTTCGGCAAATGCATTCGTTGAATCAAAGAAATCTCCACCAAGCACAGTACAACCTGTCACCCAGCCTTCCTGACGCTTCAGCAAAATTCTTCGGTATTGCATCGTCATCAGTCCAGCAAAGTTATCCGGGCAGGGTACTTCTGTGCGTTCCTCTGTCCGGGCTGCATCCAGCTCCCAACAGGGAGCATCCTCTTCCCAGAGCTTTCCACCGTCCCGCAAGAACATCAGATTTCGCATCAGAGTATCAAACAGGTTTGCTCCTTTTACATAGACAACGCCCAGTCTGCCCAGCCAGCCCGGCCCCATAGAAGGCAGCGTTCTATCCTTTGCCTTTTTCTTTGCCGCAGTATCGTCGTAATTATTCAAAAAAACAAGCCATCTTGCCGCCTGTGGATAGGTCAGCCGCTCTTTTGCTTCGCCTGAATAGGCAGAAAACAAGCTGTCCTTATTTTCGCTTTCAAAGATTTCACCGTTCAACTTTTTTGCCCGGAATGGGCTTCCGATCTTCGCTTCCGGCACCTGCCAGAAGGGGCGTTCCGGGTGGAAAAGCCAGAAGCGGTCCCGCCACTGCTCCAGATAGGCCCGGATGGGCGCTTCCGGAAAATGCCCCAGCCGGTACAGCTCCTCCCAGCGGGTCAGGGCATTGCCCGTTTCCTCAAAGGGGGCCGACGTACCGTTTCCATCCACCCGGGAAAACACCGTGTGCAGAACCGCCAGCAGCAGCCGCAGCATGGCGGCATCCTGCGTGGGCAGTTCTCCGGCCAGGTCACGGTATTCGTGGGCGTGCAGCAGGGCATCCGGCAGAGAAACTTCCTGCACGGTATAGTCCTGCCCGCGCACCCGCACCCAGCGTTCCTCCAGCAAATTATACTCAATTTGCTTCATTCTCTTCCTCCTTCCGGTAGGTCAGACCGTTTTCACGGTCGTATTGCAGCACCTGCCCGGCAAGCTGTGCGGTCAGGTGGTCATCCAGCAGTAAGATCAGTTCTCCCCGCAGCAGCGGCGACTGCTGCCACGGCCCGAACACTTCCCGGTTCCGGGCTTCCAATGCGTCGATGGTCTGTTTCACCGACCACCGTTTGCTGAAATATCCGGGCAGGCGCAGCTTCTGCCGTGCAATTTGAAGCGCCATCTCCGGCTGAGGCGGCTCGTCCGTGGGCACGCAGGCACCGGGCTGCCCCGTTTCATCGGGCAGGAAGCGGACATTTCCCGCCGCATCCCGCATCAGGACCAGTACGTCAACGGAAGGGTCGCCGTCACGCACCGCCGCGCGGGCACCGTTGTCACTGACCGCCCCCACATCATCCATCCAATTATCCAGCGTATTCAGGGAAGGGCGCTTTCTGTGCTCTTCTGGCGGCAGGATGGTAAAAGTCTTCGCCTTGCCTATTTTGATTTGTTGGGCCTTTTCGTACTCCGCCCGGGCCGCAGTGCTCTGCGGGCTGGCGGGCAGCGGGTCGGGCTCCCAGCCATAGACATCCTGCACCAGCGGGGCAATGTCATCGGGCAGGGTGATGGCGGTGGGCAGGAACTTTCGGGTGCGCCAGAGCAGCCATTCCCCGTAAACCGCCTTGCTGCCCTCGTCAAACTCATCCGTCCCAGTGTCCAGCACGGCACAGCGGGCCTGCGCCACCGGCCGGGGACGAGCCCGCCCCTCGTGGCGGTGCAGTCGTCCGATGCGCTGTAAAAGCAGATCCATGGGGCAGAGCTCTGTGACCAGAAAATCCAGGTCGATATCAAGGGATTGCTCGAGCACCTGCGTGCCCACCACAATGAGCTTATCCCGCTGTTCCGGGGTGGAGTGCTTGCCGATGCGCTTCATCAGCACCTCTTCTTTGGCGGCACGGTCGGGCATAAGGAACTGAGCGTGGAATATCACCACCTCAAACTCCGGCAGTTCTGCCCGCAGACGGGCCGCAATGGCCTGCGCCTTTTTCACGGTATTGACGATCACGCCCGCACAGCCGCCCTCCCGCAAGGCACTGCGCAGAGTGTCAGTCAGCTGTTCCTCGGTCAGCGGGAATGTCTCCACTCTGCGTGGTTCGGTTTCCAGTGGGATAGTCGTCTGCTCCACCCGTTTGCCGTCCGTCCAGGTCAGCAGCGGATAGCCCCGGCAGGTCTGCCATAAGCCGTCCGGGGCGGTTCTTCCATTCAGGTAGGCCCTGACCAGCTCGACCCGGCGCTTGGCTGGCAGGGTAGCGGAAAGCAGGATCACCGGCACTTTGTACCGGCCCAGCCAGGTCAGCGCCCGGTCAAGATAGCAGTTCATGTAAGCGTCATAGGCGTGGCACTCGTCAATGACCACTACCTTGCCCGCAAGGCCAAGGTGGCGCAGCATCACATGTTTTTGCTTGAGCGCCGCCAGTAGCAGCTGATCCACCGTGCCGATGACAAAATCAGCCAGCAGTCCCTGCTTATTGCCGCGGAACCACTGATGCACCATCACCCGGCTCTCCGGGTCAGCATCGGGATCTGCTTCCAGATCTTCCTCCACCCGCACCATGTCCTGCTGCAATCGGATATAGGCCTCGTTCAGTTCGGCCATGCCGTGGGCCAGCTTGATGGAGTGCTCCAACCCATCCGGCTGCTTTTCGGCCCATGCCAGCAGCCGCCCAAAGATGCCGTTGGCGGTGGCCTGGGTGGGCAGACCAAAGAAGATGCCGCCCTCACCACCGTGCTTGGCTAAAATCTCTGCCGCGCCCAGCGCAGCTTCCGTCTTGCCCACGCCCATCTGCGCTTCCAGAATAAAGATACCCGGTTCCTGCGTGCGGCTGACAGCTTCCAGCACGGCCCGCTGGACTTCGTTGGGCGGGAAGCCGAACCGTTCCGCAAACGCCCCCGGTTCCGTCACATCCGACTGCACCTCCCACGGAGAGGTCAGGTCCAGCGCTTCCCACGCCCGATCGACACGAGCGGGATACAGGGTATCGCTGCCCACCTCTTCCACAGGGATGAGCGGAAAATACCGGGTATTGCTGGCGACCCAGTCCGCCATGATAAGCAGGCCGGTCAGCAGGATCTCAGCCGGGATGGTCAGCTGCGGCAGCTCGTCCACGCTGGAAAAGCCGCTTTCCTGCAAGGCGTAGTCAAACAGTTCCCGCCAGCAGCTCTCCCAGAATTCCTGTTCCCCCTCGGGCCAGTAGTTGGATTCCCAGCAGCCTTCTTCTTCCTCATCGCCCAGCTGGTCAAGTACGTCCTTCCCGGTTTGTGGCTTGCCGTGGTGTGCTCCTGCTACCGATGCAAGCCCGTTGGGGCATTTCAGCCACCGCAAAATGGCCTCGCTCGCCAGCGCGTGACGTGAATATTTGCGGTTCTGTTTCCGGCAACTGAGCGTGGTGTAATTTTCCAGGCACTGTCTGGGCTCCTGCAGAAGTTCCATAATAGGCCCAGCAAAACAGCAGCTCAATTTACCAATATCATGCACCCATCCCAGAAAGCAGGCGGTCTGTGTCAGCAGGTCCTCGTCCAATCCGATGTGCTGACGGACGCTTTTCGGCAGCCACCTCTGCACCAGATATACCATAATACCCGCCGTATCCCGCAGGTGCATCCAGAGCGGCAGCCAGAAGCCGCTGTTCGCCGGGTCTGTTTTGCCTGCAAACAGCCGCACTTCGTAGGGAACACCTCGTTGTTTCATCCTGTTCCACCTCCACTGCAGTCAGGAAAATCGCATTTTCCGCATCATCGGGGTTTCTCTGAGGATAGAATAGCACGCAAAAAGTCCAATAAAGCGGATGTTTGCTGCTTTTTTCAGGGTTTTTTCATTTTTTTTTTTTGATGTTTGCCGTTTTCCGGCTGTTACCCCCGCAAGGCGGGGAAAGTGTTGCTCCCTATCAAGCATTCGGAGCACATCCGCTGATGCAGATCACAGAGACATTACATATCATGCATTGTTCTAAATCTCTGTACACCAATATTACACCTTTTTTCCCAACTTTACAAGCGGATCCTTCCGATTCAGCAAATGACACAAAAAACGCCCCGATCTCCTGTTATGGAAACCGGGGGCGCTGCGGTTTTATGGGAAACGCCTCAGGCGCTGCAAAGCCTCAGTGCAGCAGAGAGCTGACCCATGCCCGGGCGGTCGTCTTGGCCTGGAGCTTGTTATACATCTTCAGGGTGGTGTTGTACACCTTCTGGCTCATGGCATTGCTGGCGTTGGTGGCGGCAGCCTGCTTGGCCTCCAGCGTGTCGGCAGCGGCAACGGCGGCCTTCATATCGGCGTAGTCGGCCATGATCTCCTGCTGGAGCGCGGCATAGCTGGCCTTGGCTGCTTCCTGATCCTTTGCGGTGACCTGATTGCCATTGCTGCCGTAGGTCAGCAGGTTGGAGAGGGCGTCACGCACGCCGTAGAAGGAGTCGGTCCAGTCGTCCGGGTAGGTGTAGTAGCGGCCCTTGGCATCCTGATACCAGACGCCCTCGGTGGGCTGCTCGTCGGAACGAGTGACCTTATGGACCGAGACCTTGTAGACATCTGCGGTGTCGGTGGTCAGCATCGGATAGTAAGGGACGAAGGCGTTGTACACGTCGTCGTCAAAAGCGGTCCACTCGGTAATGGCGGTGTTCAGATCGCCGGTGGCGCTCACCTGGAACAGATGAGTCTCCACATTGCCCGTCTTGCCGATGGGCTCGGTCTGAAAGAAGTGGATGGAATCCTCCACCGAGAACTTCTTGGTCAGCTGGATGTTGGAGTAGACCGGGACGATGGCACCGTTCTCGCCGACGTTGCTGATGGCAAAGTCGGTCTCGCTGTAGTTGTCCTTCGTAAAGGTATCGGTGCCGTACAGGTAGTTCAGGCCGGCGGCCATGCGGTCCGATGCGATGTCGCCGTTGTAGGAGGCATCCAGATCGATGACATTGGCAGCGGCGTCGCCCACAAAGGTACCGGCCTTCTGGGCCACGGAGATCAGGTTGGCGGAGGCCACCACGTTGTCGGTGTCATCCAAATCGATCTTTCCCATGGCGGCGACGTTGGGCTGCATGAAGACCACGCTGGAGGAGAGCTTCAGGGCAAGGTAGGTGTGGCCCGTCAGGTTCTCCACGAACCAGGTCTCGTTCTGGTCGGCAATAAACACACCGGAGCCGCCGGCTGCACCGGCGTTGTCGTAGATGGAGGTCAGCAGGGCAACACCTTCGCGGGCCGTGGAAGCTTCGCTCAGCAGCACCGTGGTGATCTCGGCTTCCTCAATGCCGTTGTCCACATAGGGGTCTACGCTCAGCACAGCGTCGGTGCCGTAGAGAGACTCGGTGGCAGAGACCATGACGCCCTTCTCGTTGGTGCCAGCCTCCTCATAGGGGGTGTGCTCGTGGGTGCTGTCGCAGTCCGGGCAGACACCCAGACCGTTGTCATCCCGGCGGGCGGTGTAGCGGTAGCTGTCGTGGGTGAAGGTGTAAGTAAAGCCGTAGCAGCCCTCGTACACCTCGCCCGCGGTGTGCTTCCCGGCGGGGCTGATGTTGAACAGCTTGTTGTAATCGTTGGTGCCCAGATCCTCGATCCGGCCAAACATGGTGGTGCCATCCTCGGTGAGGTCGCTGCCGACATAGAGTGCCGTGCAGGCGAAGGCGGAAGGAACCACGGCAAGCGTCATCGCACAGGCGATGAAAGCCGCAGCAATTTTCTTCTTCAAAGACATAATACTGTCTCTTATACACATCTCCGAGCCCACGAGA
>ERZ1027171.242-NODE-242-length-26200-cov-6.318723_pt1 | contig 26200 bp, 22 predicted proteins | sample MGYA00519274_ERZ1027171 | MGnify/ENA primary metagenome ERZ1027171 (study PRJEB26926, sample SAMN06164681) | human gut metagenome | biome: ENVO:00009003; feature: ENVO:2100002; material: ENVO:00002003 | host: Homo sapiens | place: USA | collected 2012 ... | reverse complement strand
GTATTATACCAGATGAAATTGAGAAAGAAATTATTATTTTAATTGATTTTTGGAAAAAGGTTTATACGCAGGAGGTGTGAACAAAATGCAGCATAAAACAATTTTGTCACAAGGCGGAACTGTACATTATTGGATTGCCAGAAATGACAATGTATCAGACTGTATTGTTTTTACGCATGGAGTAACCGCAGACCATACTATGTTTGAAAAGCAGATACCCTACTTTTCAGATAATTACACAATCATCTTATGGGATGTTCCTATGCATGGATTGTCGAAACCATATCAGAAATTCACTTATCAAGATACAGCAGAAATATTACATAGCATATTGCAGAAAGAGAACATTCAAAAAACATTTTTAGTGGGTATGTCTATGGGCGGCTATCCAAGTCAACATTTTGCTGCTTTGTATCCTGATATGGTAAAAGGATTTGTGGCGTTAGATACAACGCCATTGGGACTTAAATATTACTCAAAATCAGACTTGTGGTGGCTGAAGCAGGTTGTTCCTATGGCAAAATGCTTTACAACAAATCTTTTACGAAAGAGCATGGCATTGTCAGTATCAGAGAGCCGCTATTCCTATCAAAAAATGTTGTCTATGTTAAAGCCGCTGTCTAAAGCAGAAATTATCCAGCAAATGCGGATTGCATATGAATATTTTATTGTAGAAAATAAAGATGTTAATTTTTCGTTCCCCATATTGATATTGGTGGGTGAGAAAGACAGCACAGGCAAGGTTAAGGCATATTGCAAAGAATGGGCAAAGCAAACAGGTTATCCTTTGCATTTTATAAAACAGGCAAAGCATTTTGCCAATGGAGATAATCCAGAGCAAGTAAACAAGGAAATAGAAAAATTTATTATTGAAACTGTTCACAAAGAAAGGAAAAATTATGCTGTATTATGATGAATATGGAAGCAAGGAAAATCCGACTATCATGCTTCTGCATGGGGCGGGTGCGCTTGATACATTTTGTAGGCAGTATTGCTTTTCTGATAAATACCATCTTATTGTACCTCACTTAGCAGGTGCAGGAAAGGCGGCTACTGAGATTTATGAGCCAGAAAAGACCGTAGAGGAACTCTTTGCGCTCATTAAAACCCTACATAAAAAACGGATCGGCGTAATCGGTCATTCGCTTGGAGGTCAGATTGCAATAATGCTTGTCAGCAAGCAGCCCGAATTATTTGACTTTGCCGTATTTTTAAGCGCATGGGTAAATCCCAAGCCGAATACAATTCGGATGTACTGTTCTCTTGCAGGTTTATCCGTAAAAATGCTACATTGGAGATGGTTAGTGCAATTTCAAGGGAAATATTGGAATTACACAAAAAAACAAGCCGATAATATGGCAGAATATTCAAAACAGATTACTCCGCAGGTGTATGACTCATTCTTTTCCAATACATTAGATTTATCAAAGTTACCTGAATATCAAGCAGTAACGATACCTATGTTGGCGATTTGTGGGAGTAAGGAAGTCAGAGATATGAAAACTTCTCTTACATTACTTGCCCAAAATCCAAACTGTCAAACAATGATATTACAAGGAGCAAACCACGACTTTCCAATGCGTAATGCCAAGCAACTTAATCCAATGCTTGAAAAATTTATATTGGAGTGCTTATGAAACGAGAATCAGAATGGATTTTATGTCCTGTTTGCGGAAATAAAACTAGTGTCAAAATCAGAGAGGATACGGTTTTGAAAAACTATCCTCTCTACTGTCCCAAGTGCAAACGGGAAACATTGATTGAAGTAAAGGATTTACAAGTAACGATTATTGAAGGGCTTGAAGCAAGAACACAGAGCTAAACAACAGAACAACAAATCACAGTTTGTGGGTGAACTGTTGCGATAAAAATCCAATCCACAGATAAACAAGGGGAAATAGCGGATAATCGCCGAATCAACTGTTGTGGAATTACAGGCGAAAAAAGAAAAAGCACAAGGAGAATACAATTCTATATTGAAAATTTTGATTGTAACTTTCAGTTCATTTTTTGTGCTTAATATGGTTTTGAATTATTTCTTTCCAGAAATAAACTTTAACAATCTGTTGGGTTTGCCATCGATAGCTATTGCCGCTATTCTTTTGGTCAAGTGGTTTTTTAAAAACTATGAGATAAAACCAAGATAAAGACAAATGATTTTATCCTATTGATATGAAAACCCTATTTATCGGGTAGGACAATATATCATCACAGAGCCCGACGCACAGACGCAGAGCCGATGAACAAGTGAGCAATCACAGGTTTATTGGCTCTATTCTATTTTATAAGGTTTTACGGCAAACGCCCACCATATAAAAAAACGGTGTGTGGTGGGCGATTATGCTATGCTCAAAAAGACTTAACAGACACTCTCCAGACCTGTTTTTGTAGGTTGGAGAGATTTTTTATGTTCTTTTTTCGGGCAGTAATCTATCTGCTCATGCAACGCAGATTTGACTTATACATAGCATATCGGGGAACGGCAGGAAACCAGTTAAAAAAATCCCTGCCCATGCAAGCTACACCGTACTGCGGACACGCAGTTTTTCTTTAAATACGGGTTTTTCAACGGAACGGCGAATCAAGTCATCGTTTGCCGTATCCAAATACACATTGCAAATGGTGTATTCTCCGTATTCGTCAGGCTGTACATGCGCGCCCATCGCCGAGCATATGGCTTCGTATTGCGATGCCGACAGCAAATATTTTTTCCAGCCGCTTGAACACGGTCCGAACAGACTTTCCCATACACACGCTCCTTTCTTTTTTCTCTATTGTAAAAGACGGTTTTTTCGGTTTTATGTGGAGAATGTGTTATGCATTTGACAGCTTTTTAAATATTTTTTGACCTCGTTCACAGTTTGTTTGTAATTATTTTGTAACTTTTGTAATTATTCTGTAACCCAATCCCGCTTTTTTCCGCTTGACGATTGGAAAAAAATCTTGTAGTATGAAAGCGGAGGGCGGAATCGGGAGAAAGGAAAATGCAATGTGTGAATACATTGCAGAAAAACAAGTATGAGAGAGCAAAAAGAGGATATCTACACAAGCTACAGCGGCAGTGCGCCGCAGCCTTTGCAGGACCCGCCCGAACACAAATGGGACAGCCGCACGTCGGACGCGCCTGCATTTACACAAGCACCGTCTTTCGGGCAAACGCAGCCGCAATATCCGCCGCAGCAGCCAATGTACCCGCCGAACGGCTATGCAAACACACAGTATCCGCCGCAGGGAAATTACGCACAGCCGCAGTATCCGCCGCAAGCCCCGCCGATGTACGGTCAGCCGCAATACCCTGTACAGCCGTATGCACCCGGTCAGCCGCCGAAGAAAAAAAGCGTCGGCAAAACCGTTGCGATTGTCATAGCCTGTGTATTCGGGATAAATCTACTGCTTTTCGGAATAGCAATCGCTTCAACCTTATTGCAGTCCCCCGACAAAAAGATTGAAGCTTACGAGCAAAGCGGCAATCTTGCCGATTTGATTGACGCCTGCGATATTTACGACAACACCATCGCGTCGCTTGACGACACGCAGACCGCCGAAAAATATTTTGCCATTGCCCTGAATGACACCAAAGCGTTTTACCGCGCCTTTGACAGTGCGGAATGTGTCGATTACTACGACAACAGCCGCGCGGCATACAATCAGCTGATGGCGGATTGGCTGTATCTGTTACTGCAAAACGAGCAGTACGACAAATATGTTTCCGTGTTTACGCAGAAAATGGCGGAATATTCGCCGTCCGGCGAATACTATATGGATTCCTATGCGTTTGCGAACTTTGTAGAAACCGACTATTTTGAATTGACCGATGAACAAAAACAGGTCACACTGCGCGCTTTCGACGCGCTGATTGAAATTGCCGAGGATGACGAAGAACGCCGCATGAATTTAAAGGAATATTACGATTTCTGTGAATCGCTCGGGATGTATGACCGCGCCGATGAAATTGAGCGGGAATTGCAAAACAATGCAATCAAGCCCGTACCGACTGCGGCATAAAGCAAACAGAAAATCCCCTCTGTGTTTAAATTCAACACAGAGGGGATTTTTATATTCTATCTTTTTTATTCCGCATGCAGTTCTTCGGTTACAAAATCCTGCGTATCCGCATCCGAAAGGGAAACCCATTCGGGTTTTTGCGTCATGATATTTACAGCGTGTTTCAAAGAATGTGCTTCAACTTCCAAATACTCGCCACCGAATTCTCCGTCTAAGGTGAACGGCGTCGGTTCATCAAACATAAATTTGATATGCTTGCAATGGCGAATGACAACATTCGGATTGTCCGCCACGGTTTTATGTACCATATCATTGGCAAGGCGTAAAAGCTCCGCGGGATTTTTAAACATTTCCACAAGCACCAATTCGTGCAGACCATCGTCAAACTCCACACCCATATTATGCAGTACGGGCATACCGCCGACGGAATAGGAATTGGACGCCGCGCCGTAAAAATAATCGCCTTCAAAAAATTCGCCGTCCGCTTCCACACGTGCATGATACGGCTTCATGCGGAAGAAATCCTTTACCGCCTGCAAATAGTAAGCGTTTTTGCCGATAACATTTTTGATTTTTTGGTTTGCCGAGTATGAAATTGCCGTGAAGTTGCCGAATCCCGCAACATAAATGAAGTTTTCATCCCCAAATTTACCGATATCCACAGGCTTCGGCTCGCCGTTGACAATCGCCTCTACCGCTTCGAACACATCGGTCGGAATATTCATGGATTTTGCAAAATCATTTGTGGAACCCATCGGCAAATACCCGACGGGAATCTCCAGCCCCAGCTCCATAATGCCGCAAACGGTTTCTTTGAGCGTACCGTCGCCGCCGCAGCAAACCACAATGTCAAATTCTTTACCGCGGTTTTTGACGATGTCATACGCATTTTTGTTGATTTGCGTACAACAGGCAGTCACATTATAGCCCGCCTGGTCAAAGCGGTTTATCATCCGCATCATATATTGCTTGGCAAGTTTTTTGCCCGAAACGGGATTTACCACCAGAAGCATTTTTTTACTGTTTGCCTGTGCCATAACCCGTACCTCTCAACTCAAAATTCTATTTTTTCCGAGAGCAAACCTACCAAAGCGTCTATCGGCACGCGCACCTGTTCCATTGTATCGCGGTCACGCACGGTTACACAGCCGTCTGTTTCACTCTCAAAGTCATAGGTAATGCAGAACGGTGTGCCGATTTCGTCCTGACGGCGGTAGCGTTTGCCGATGGAACCTGTTTCATCGAAATCTACCATAAACTTTTTGGAAAGTGATTCGAAAACAGGCATCGCTTTTTCCGAAAGCTTCTTGGAAAGAGGCAGAACCGCCGCTTTATAGGGCGCGACTACGGGGTTCAGATGCAGAACCACGCGCGTGTCGTTCTTTTCGGCGTCAATGACTTCCTCATCATACGCCTCGCAGAGCAGTGCCAGCACGGTTCTGTCCAACCCGTAGGTGGATTCAATGATAAACGGAATGAATTTCTCGTTGGTTTCGGGGTCGAGATAATCCATCTTCTGCCCGCTGTATTCCTGATGTCTCGTCAAGTCGAAGTTCGTGCGGTTGTGCGTACCGTTGATTTCGCCCCAGCCGAACGGGAACAGAAATTCAATATCGCACGCCGCTTTCGCATAGTGCGCCAGCTTTTCGTGGTCATGGAAGCGCAGATGCTCTGCGGGTAGACCCAAATCCTCAAAATACTGCTTGCCGTAAGCCTTAAAATAGTCATACAAATCGGTATCCGTCCCCTCTTTGCAGAAGGTCTGGAATTCCATTTGCTCAAATTCAATGGTGCGGAATGTAAAGTTACCGGGCGTAATTTCATTGCGGAACGCCTTACCGATTTGACCGATAGAAAACGGCAGCTTTGCACGCATGGTGCGCTGTACATTCAGGAAATTGACATATTCGCCCTGCGCATTTTCGGGGCGCAGATAAATCACGCTCTTGCTGTTGTTTGTAACCCCGCGGAACGTTTGAAACATCAGATTGAATTCGCGGATATCGGTAAAGTTGTGCTTGCCGCAGTTCGGGCAGGGAATGCTGTGGTCCTTGATATATTGGAACATTTCCTCTTTGGTCATGCCGTCGGCATGCGCTTCGGAATCAAAATCGTCAATCAGATTGTCGGCGCGGTGGCGCATTTTGCACTCCTTGCAGTCCAAAAGCGGGTCGGAGAACGAAGCCACGTGACCGCTCGCTTCCCACACGCGCGGATGCATCAAAATGTCCGCATCGACTTCGTAGCTGTTTTTACGCTCCTGAATGAAACGCTTTCTCCAGGTATCTTTTACATTATTTTTAAGGCGTGCGCCCAAAGGACCGTAGTCCCAAGTATTCGCAAGTCCGCCGTAAATATCACTGCCGGGGAAAATAAAGCCTCTGTTTTTGCAAAGCGCAACGATTTTTTCCATCGTTTTATCTGTATTTTTCATAAGTTATGCCCTTTCTTTTCTCTTTTCCGCACACGGTTGAAAATGCCTGTTTTTATACAGTTATCAACTGTCTTCTAAAGTAAAATTTTAGCTTATTCTAAAAGATATGTCAAGGAGATTTCTAACATTTTGACAAGTAAATCTCTGAAATACAACAAAAAGTTTATTTTTGAATACAGATTGCATTCGCCGCTCTGCACTTCGCCCCGCCGCAGAGTGATTCCTGCGGCGGGGCGTTAAGTTATGAAGAGATGCATGCTTAAAATTTCTGCAATATATGCATTACGCCATATCGCACAGGACTTCCAACAGCCATGCCCGCACTTTGCGGTTTTTCACACGTTTGGCGGCGGCAACGGCGGCTTCACGCGTTTGTTTGCCTTTCAGCCCTTGGTAGGTTGCACTCTTTTTACTGTTGTTTGCATTGCAAAGCGTCAGAATTTTGCGGATACGCTCGCTGTACAGCGGATTTTCGCGCACGGTAACGCCTTCTAAGGTCACGGAAAATTCTGCGCCCACGGGCTGTGCAGACAGTGTAACCGTTACACCCTGTTCGGGACTTTGTGTCATTTCAAATGCGCACGGTGCGCCGCCCGCGGACACCTGCACGGTTTTTGCCGCAACAATGTCGGCAAATTGTAGGGTGAATCGGCGTTTTTCAGGCAAATACGCTTGCTTTGCCGTACCGTCGCAGGTAAATGTTACGGTACGGCCGGATTCGCGCAAGGTGCATTTTGTAAAGCTCTGCTCGCCGTTTTCATAAGCCTTGGTTTCGCCGTCGTCCTCATACAGCGTGAACACATTGTCCCCGCGGTACACGCGTAAAAGCAGATTTTCGGGATTCCCCGCCCCGTTGCCTTTATCCTGCGCCATCGGCACAATCGCACCGCTTTTCGCAAAAACGGGCAAGGTGTTTAAATCGCTGTGCACATGCACGGTTTTGCCGCCCTCATAAATTTCGCCCGTGAAGAAATTTGTCCAGCGCCCTTCGGGCAGATAAACGGCGGTTTCGGCACGCTTCGTGTGTTTGTCGCATTTGCTTGTGACGGGACACACCAACAGCTCGGAACCGAACATATAGCCGTTTTTGCAGTCGTATGCCGCCTGTGCTTCGGGGCAGGTGTAGTAAAGCGGCTCGCAAAGCGCACGCCCTTCAGTGTGCGAACGGTAATTCATCGAATAAATATACGGAATCAGGCTGTGGCGCAGACGAAGCGCTTCCGTCACCAGATGCTCCGCCGTCCACGAATAGTTCCACGGCTCTTTGCCGAACAAATCGTTTTGCGTGGAATGCAGCCGCAGAATCGGGGAAAACACGCCGAACTGCACCCAGCGGATATACAGTTCATCGCTGTGTTCGCCGAAGTGATGCCCGCCGATGTCGTGGCTCCACCACGTATACCCGCAGTTTGCCGCCGTGACGGTAAAGTACGGCTGAAACCGCAGTACCTTCCAATTCATGGACGTATCGCCCGAAAAGCCGAGCGGATAGCGGTGAGAGCCGATGCCCGCATAGCGCGAGAGCAGCAGCGGACGGCGCGTATCTCTGCCGCTGTCCAAATAATGATAATGATTCAGCGACCACAAGGGGTCAAGCCCTTTCACTTTACTCTTTGTGCCCTGCTGCCAGTCCATCCACCAGAAATCCACACCGTTTTCTTCATGCGGATGGTGGCCGATATCCAAATAATTGTTGATGAATTTCGCATCGGCAATATCAAATTCCACCGTTTCTTTTTTCGAGGGGTCTATGCCCATGGCTTTCGCCATTGCCGCATAGCAATCCTCAAAATCGCGGAAGCCCGCCGCAGGATGCAGATTCAGTGTGGTTTTTAAACCCTGCTCATGTAAAAACCGTAAAAAGCCTTTCGGGTCGGGGAACAAATCCGTATTCCAGCTGTAACCCGTCCAGCCGCCCGTACCGCCCCACGCGTTCTTGTTGTAATTGCCCGAAAAATGCTTTTTCAAATCCACCCAATGCCAATCCATGTCAATGGTCGCCACCGTCAGCGGAATTTCCTTGCGCGCGAATTCCAGCATCAGATTTTCATATTCCGACTGGCTGTACGGATAATAGCGGCTCCACCAGTTGCCGAGCACAAAGCGCGGTACGAGCGGAATTTCGCCTGTCAGCTGTAAAAGCGCCTGCACCGCCCCGATGTGATTTTCACCGAAGGCGAACACATATATATCCTGTTCCGCGCTTTCCCGTGCCGCGACCATACCGTCATCCTGTAAAATCAAAGATTTACTGTCATCCAGCAGTGCAACGCCGTCTTTGGAAACAACGCCGTCCTTCAGCGGTATCGGACCGAATGTGCCGTCCAGTGTGCGTGCCGTGCCTTTTAAATTGTTACGCGGATTCGGGCGGACGGTTCTGCCGTCCAGCCTGACGGAAATCAGCTTCCCGTTTGCGGTGTTCACCGTAAATTCCGCCTGTTCGGTTTGCAGTTTTAACCGATTGTTTGCAAGCTGATGCGTAAAATCCGTTTTTCCGAAATCACGGTACCAAATACTTTGCGTCGGCATATCTGTAAAGGCTTTTTGCTTGTCGAATTCGATGCGGATGACCTGCGGCAGGAGCACCGAGACACGTGTGCACCCCACGGTAACACAGTTTTCCTGCGGCACTGCCGCACGGGTTTTCACGGTCAAATGCGGATGTAAAACAGCCATACTTTGCCTCCCCTGTTGTGTATGATGATTATTTTAATTTGTCAAACGGCAAAGCGGTATTGTAAAAAGTACATTCCGAAACCGTGTCATGCATACGCATTTCGGAATCGGTTACCGTCGGCATTACACCGTCCTTATAGCCGCCGCCCGAAAGTATGCCGTCCACATAAATTTTCACAAGCCCGTTGCGCTCGCGCACAATGTCCGCACGGATGGAATTCTGTGCAGATACTTCCGTCTCCGACTTTGCTTTAACCCCTTGGCAATCCACCGTCAGTCTGCCGTTGGAGGTTTTCACCAAAAGCCCGCCGCGCATCAGCAAAACACCGTCTTTCGGCGCATGCTTTAAGCGCATACGCACGGTGAAGTCATCCGTCAAAGGCGCATCCTGCGGCAAAATGCCGTTTGCATAATAGGTTAACACACAGCTGTCGGCAGTCCCGTTCTCCCAAACGTCTGCAACCGAATAGGCAAGCGTCACCGTTTCGCCGTTTGCAAGCGGCTGCGGCAAAGTCACCTTTACCTCGCTGTAATTTTCAAGCAGTTCTGTCTTTACGGTTTCCCCGTTCGCCGTAAAGCTATTTTCCTTTACATTGATTCGTTTGTCAAAGGTCAAAAGCGCCGTATTTTCCGCCGTCATTTTTGCACGAATCAACTGCGGTGCGGCAGTGTCGGGCGAACCGAAATACAGCACACGGATTTCATGCGGTGCAAGCGTCAGCGATACGGTGTCGCCGTAAGCATAGGTTTTTTCTTCGGGCTTTTCCGTATACGGCAAAACTGTCAGGCACGACAGCGCGTTTGCCGACTCCGCCGTGCCGAGCAGGCGGTCGAGCGTGAACCGAAAATCCTGCGGGCGATTCAGCGGATTGCGTACCGTCACAAAGCCTTTTTCGCCGTTCCATGCGGTATAGCCGTATACCGCGCCCGTTTTCGGGGAATCCCCGATGAGTTTTGCGTTACGCAAAATCGAGAAATTCTCGGAAATGAAACGCAGAACATCCGCATTGATACGCCATTTCGCATCATTGAACAGATTATAGCTGTAATACAGCTCCCAAAACGCCGTTCCGCGCGCCGCAAGCATAAACATATATTTGCGGAATTCTTCGTCCGTCATTTTCACTTTCGCGGTATTGCCGAAAATCGGGTCGTGATTATATACATTCGACAGCGGGAACTGATTTGCACGCGTGCGGCAAAAATCAAAATAACGGTCGTCGCGGTACGTGAGCATCTTGTCGGCATCCGAACCGTGCATCGCTTCACCCTTGTCGGTTTTGTCTATGAAATCCACATCACTGCTGTTCTGCATCCACAGACTTTCGCAGAACTGCAAATACCACGGACTTGCATTACAATAGCTTGTTTGATTGAGCCAAAGCGATTTTCCCTGCTTTTCGCGGAAACTGTGCATCGTATTGAAAATCCGAATCCAATTTTCCCAATGGTCGGTAAAGCAATACATATCCTCATAACCGCCCGTCGGATGCCCATGCTTTTTGGACGGACAGGACTTCAGCAGGAATCCGTCCAGCTTCCAGTAGTTGATGTCGAACCTATCCATATAATCCAAAAACAGCTCTGTCACATTTTCGTGGTAGCGACGGTCCGCTGTGCAAACATCCTTACAGCGGCGGTTGTATCCGCCCTTGCCTGCTTTTTCCATCGCCTTGCCGAATTTCGCCGTTTTGCTGTTGTAGCCGCCGCGCGGTCCTAACCACAAACCGAAATCCGAACCGAAGCTTTTGGCGAGCGCGGCGCTTTCATACAGTTCGTTCGGGAATTTTTCATTGAAGCACCAAAAATCCTTGTCGTAATCGACCCATCCGTCGTCCACCACATAAGAATGCAGGGGCGGCACGCCGTTGCCCGACAAGCCCTTGTCAATTTCAAAGAAAGAGTCGCGGATATTGTCCTTATTGATATCCAGCATATGGTCAAACCAGGAGTTATACTGCGTGCGCAGATATACGGGGCGGGAAATGGCGCGGATATATTCCAAAAAGTCCGCCTGCACAATTTCCTGTTCTGTCCCCCGCGCCGCGCCGAACACGGTGTTCCACGTCACGTATTCCCGATTTTTACCGCGCAGTTCGCCGAAAGTCTTGCCTGCATAATAGCGCACATGCGCATAGCCGTTTTCGATATGATTGTCCGCCGCAGGGAATTCACTGCCTGTGTACATTCCGTTCAAATATACAGGCTGACCCAAAGCCGCCTGAAACGGCGTTAAATAAATCTTTTTACAGATTGGCGCGCTCCACTTCTGCTGCATCTCGTGCGGCAGAGAAATCAGTTCCGTATCTATCGTATCGATTTTTACCGCATCGTCCGATACGGAAAGCCGCAGGGATTTATACATATACGGCGCATCCGTTACTGTATATACGGCAGAAATTAAATAGGTTACACCCAATGCGCGCAGCGGCGCAAAACGAATTTCCAGCTGTTTTTCGGTCTCTGTCTCTTTCGTCAAAACATCCGCGACACGCAGTGCAGAGGCTTTAATCGCCGCTGTTTTTTTGCGTCCTGTCAGTATGCGAATCACAAATTCCTCAGAGCAGGCACCGAACTGCAATTCCGTTTCGGCGCGCCGATTGCAAACGGAAACCGTACGCAAATGCTTTTGGGCATCCAACGAGAAGGTGCGTACAATGTGCGTATTGCCGATTGCAATCTGCCCCTCTCCCGCCAAAATAAACTTGTTGTTCGGGTAATTCATTTTGCGTCCCCCGTTTCTTCTGAAAATAATATTTTTTCTGCCGCCCGCGCCGCGCCTTCCACCAACTGCACACAGGGGCGTTTTTTATAATACGTATCTGTCCGCACTTCGGGCATCGGCGGGGTTTGCGCCGGCCCCGACAGCCCTAAAAGCTCGCGGCACACAATGGACGGATTCTCTTTTTTGAATTCTTCGGCAATCTCCTGCACCTTTTCATACGTCTTTGCTTTTGCCGCACGGTCACTGCCGTCCGTTGCACCGTACAGCATACCGACAAGCATTGCCGCGCCCGATACCGCACCGCAGACCTCGCGCATGCGTCCGACGCCACCGCCCAAGCCTGCCGATACACGCAGAGCCGTCTCCTCGGGCATCCCGATTTTGTCACAGAATGCCGCAAACACGGACTGTGAACAGTTATAGCCTGATTGGAATAATTCGACCGCACGGTCGGTGTAGTAAGACATATCGTTCCCTCATTTTCATTCTCTTTTTGAAATTTTATTGTACTATATCCCGTAAAAAAAAGCAATCTCTGCACAAAAAAACGCACGCGAATCACAGAAATTCTGTCATCCGCGTGCATTTTTATCTTGTTTTTATGCCGATTCCGAAAACGGCACAAAATATTGACGTGCATATTCTAAAAACAGGTTACTGAAATACGATGCGGTAGCCTTATCGCATTTGTACCATTTGCCGTTCAGATAGATATAGTGTCCGCCGCCCGCACCGAGTTCTAACGTATTGCCGTCTGTAAGTCGAATTCGAAACAAGCGCGTCTGCCCCGTCATAGCAAAATCTGATTTTTCCGCAATCGGAAATATTTTTGCGGTTTCTAACACCTGTATAAACTCGTCTGTTTCTGCCTGTGTTAAGTCACAAATAATTTCATCTGACCAATATCCGAATACGCCGACCGTGCAGTTTGTAAAATCATAGTTTTTCAAAGGCGACGGAAGCGAATGGAGATATAAAAGTCCGCTCGCCGCGCCGAGCAGGAGTATTGCGACTAAACAAATGCCGACAACCGTCAATTTTCGTTTCAAAGTGATTCCCCCCCTATGCCCGTCTTTAAAATCCCACCACCTGATGCGTGCGAGGGACGCTCGGCGGGTTGCCAATTGCGCCGTAGGTGCGCAAGGTGGCAATTTTTTCCATATCCTCGTCGGAAATCGAGAAGCCGAAAATATCCGCATTGTTTCGGATTCGTTCGGGTGTGGTGGATTTCGGCACGGGTACAACGCCTTTCTGGAATATCCAGCGAATACAGAGCTGTGCTACGCTCACACCGTATTTTGCCGCCGTTTCAATCAGCAGTTCGCGCTTGAACGCCTGCCCCTGAATCAACGGACTCCACGCCTCGGGCAAAATTTGATTGGCTTTGCAGTATGCAACCATTTCCTCCTGCGGATTCTGCGGATGCAGTTGGACTTGGTTTATCATCGGATAATTTTTGAAATTGGCTTTGAGGAGGTCGATGTGTTCCTCTAAAAAGTTGCTTGTGCCGATGGCACGCAGTTTCCCGTCGGCATACAGACGCTCAAACGCGCGCCATGTGTCGCATAAATCCTCTTCCAATCGGTCTTGATTCTCCACCAGCACGGGCCAGTGAATCAAATAGGCGTCCAAATAATCCACACCGAGATTGTGAAGCGAACGCTCGCACGCGGCAATCGCTTTTTCGTAGCCGTGGTCGTCGTTGGGCAGTTTGCTGACCAAAAACAGCTCCTCACGCCGCACACCGCCTTTGCGCACACCCGCGCCGACGCCGCATTCGTTTTGATAAGCAAGCGCCGTGTCAATATGGCGGTAGCCGTTTTGTATCGCGCAGGCAACCGCGTTTTGAGCAACCGCATCGGGCATTTTCCATGTGCCGAATGCGACACATGGCACTTCTACACCGTTGTAAAGCGAATAGCAATCCTGAATGCTGTTCACAAAAATCACCTCAAAAAATTTTCTGTATTTAGTTTAGCACATTTTTTTGTATAAAACAAACTTTTCAGAAAAATCTATATGCAGAAAGTTTACAGGGGGAAACACGATGATTTTCTTAAAAGCATTTATAGTCGGCGGGCTGATATGCGTTATCGGACAGCTTTTAATAGATTATACAAAGCTCACACCCGCACGGATTTTGGTCGCCTTTGTGGTGTTGGGCGTCATTTTGGGCGGCATCGGTGTATATCAGCCGCTCGTTGACTGGGCAGGTGCGGGCGCAACCGTACCGCTGACGGGCTTCGGCAACTTATTGGCGCAGGGCACGAAGGAAGCCATTCGCGAACAGGGACTTTTGGGTGTGCTGACCGGACCTTTGACGGCGGGCAGTGCAGGTATTATGGCGGCGATTTTTTCGGGTCTTGCCGTCTCGTTTTTGGCAAAGCCGAAAAGCAAATAAAAAACAGGAGACGTTTGCGCGTCTCCTGTTCTTTTTCATCGGCTGTATTTCAGTGCTTACCGAATACGCGCCGAAACCAGCTTTCCTGCACCTCGGCCGGCTGTTCCGCGACTTCGGCGGTCTTACGAATCGGGGGCGTTTTATACACAAACATAACGCTCGTCTGTGCCCCTTCGGCGGCGTCGGAATAGATGGTAAACCGATTGCCGAAAGAGAGCGTCTCCGCCATACGCGTCAGCAAGCCGTCTGCATCTTCCGCCAAAACGCCGTATTCCGTGAGTTTTGCCGTAAAGTCCGCACCGTTTGAAGCGTGCAGAATATCCGTGAGCTTTTGCATTTTTTCCGCATCGGCAAGCGTTGCAAGTGCCGTAATCAAAGCGCGGTTTTCCTCTAAACCGTTCTGTAAATCGGCAATTTGTTCTGCGGTTTTCGGTAAATTCTCAAGTTCTTTTTGTATTTCGGGGTCGCGCAAATCTTCCGAAAGTCCTTGCAGCATCGGCATCAGTTTCACAAGGTCGCCCGATGCGGCAGGCATCAGCCGCAAAAACTGCTGTACTTCGGGGTCGGAAAGCAGACGCACCATTTCGCCGAGAGAGGCATTGCCCGTCTGTGCACCCGAAATATTTTGCAGTGCCTTTACGTTTTCCTCTGTCATATACTTTGACAGCACCGCAATCAGCTTTTCATTGCTTCGGTATACCTGCATGGCGTCTGTAACCATGCCCGTAAGCTCGGAAATTTTTTCAGGCTCCTGCATCAGCTGACCGAGGACGTTTTTCGGGTCCAGTGTCTGCATGGCATGTTCCAAATCCTTTAACTGATTCAGTGTTGTTTTCAGTTCATCCACCGATTTCGGCATTTCTATGTTTCCGAGTACAGAAACAGGCAACACGGCAAAATACAAATTGCCCAAAGAAAAATCAGAAACCGTCGCGGTTACCGTAAAGGTGTCGGCAAAAGTGATGCTCTCCCCTTCGCCGAGGTCCAATTTGTCTATGCCGAGACTTTCGTTCATACCCGGCAATCCAGCAAACAGTACAAACTCCTTGGCGCCGTCTCCGACCGTCATACCGTTTTCCACTTCAATGCCGCTGAACTGCGATTCGGGCAAAATCATACCGCCGACTGCCGCCACAGGATTGTACAGCGTGACCTCTTCACCGCCGATGTTTTTCGTTTCGCAATAATTATTGGTTACCTTGATTTGCAGTTTCACTTTACCGCTTTTGCCCGCCAACGCCTCGGGTGCGATTTCCTCATCATTCAGAAAATACTGCACCGAAAACGAAACAGGCAGCGGTTTATCGGAAGTTCCTTTATAGTAAAGGTCTGTGGTCGGCATATTCCAAAACACATATCCGTTTTTGAATACAGGCTGAAAATCACCTTTCACATTTTCAATATCCGTAAGGTCGCTTTTATCCTGAATATACGTTTCGGGCGTATCGGTATGCAGCCAGTCGGATACCGTTGCAGACGTCGGATTGCCGTGTGCATCCGTGAGGACATATACCGTTTCCGTTTTGCGCACGGAATCGGCAAGCGTCTGATATATCGTTTCTGCTGTATCTGCTTTTGCATTCTGCTCCGCTTCGGATTTTTGCCCCGCACAGCCGCTCAACAGCAGTAATACGGCGGCAAGCAGAATGCATATGCTTTTTTTCCGTACAGAATTCCGTTTCATCTTGTTTTGTCTCCTTTCTCGGCAGTCAATTTCACGCTTTTCGGTTTCGCCGCAGGCGGCGTACGCCAATACAGTGTCGTTTTGTGAATCAGCGGTTCGCATACATACAGCACAGGTGTTAACAGCAAAACAATGACCAACGCACTGATGATTGCACCGCGTGCGAGCATTGCACAAATGCTTTGAATCATGGAAATATCGCAAATCATATATACACCGAAGGTTGCGGCGAAAAAGACCAGCGCACTTTGAAAAACAGAACGGCAGGATTGATTTGCCGCCGTCAGAAGCGCCGCTTTGCGGGAAACACCTCTCTGCAATTCTTCTCGGAAGCGTGTGGTTAACAGAATCGCGTAATCCACGGTTGCGCCGAGCTGTACACAGCTGATAACCGTAGGCGCAATAAACGGCACCTGCGTACCCATAAAGCAGGAAATTGCCTCGTTAATAAAAATGGCAAGTTCAATGGAGGCAACCAAAATCACAGGGATAGATACCGAACGGAAAATGACGGCAATCAGCAAAAAGATTGCGGCAACGGAAATGATATTGGTCACCATAAAATCGCGGTCGGTCACATCTACCAAATCCTTGGTAAGCGCCCCCTCGCCCGTGATATAGCCGTTTTTGTCGTAGGAGGAGACAATCTGCCGCAGGGTATCTATCTGTACATTTTCTTCCGCTGTCGCGGCGGAATAGCTTGTGTTGACCATCATCAGCTGTTTGCCGTCCTGCCTGCAAATTTCCAAAATCTCTTCGGGCAGAATCTCTGCGGGGATTGCCGCGCCGACAAAGGTATTTAAGGAAATTACATTGGTAATGCCGTCCACCGCCTGAATTTTTCCCGACATTTCCGTCATTTCTTTGGCAGACACGGTATCGTCCACAATGATAAAATGCGTGGTCGCCATATTGAATTGCTCTTTCATTTTGTTGAGCGCCGCAATCGACGGCAAATCGGCGGGCAATGCTCTGTCCATATTATAGTAAACATCTATGTTTTGCGCCGCAATAAAAGACGGAATAAACAGCAAAACAAAAATCACCGCAAACACGCGTCGGTGTTTCACTGTAAAGGCGTTCAGCTTTTCAAAACGCGGCACCACGCTTTTATGACGGGAGTTCTCAATTTTTTCGTCGAACAGCAGTACCAGCGCAGGTAAAAACGTAACGACGGTCACTACGCCGAGCACCACACCCTTTGCCATAACAATACCGATGTCAAAGCCCAGCGTGAAGGACATAAAGCACAGCGCCAAAAAGCCGAATACGGTTGTTAAGGAACTGCCGCAAAGTGAGGTAAACGTACCGCGAATTGCCTTTGCCATCGCTTCGGCATTATCTGCACTGCGGGCACGCTCCTCTTCAAAACGGTCAATCAAAAAGACAGAGTAATCCATGGTAACGCCGAGCTGTAAAATCGCGGCGATGCACTGTGTAATAAAGGAAATCTGTCCGAAGAACAGATTTGTTCCCATATTATAAATCACCGCGGTGCCTAAAGCCGCCAGCAACACAAACGGCAATACCCAAGAATTGAGCGTAAAGGCAAGAACGATGAGCGCAAGCACAATGGCGACGGCAATAAACAGCGGTGCCTGCCCGTCGGCAAGGTCTTTCGTATCTTTCATAATGGCGGACATACCGCTCATAAAGCAGTTTTTATGCATCAGGGAGCGAATCTCGTCAATAGCGTTCATGGTCTCGGTGCTTGCGCCCGCGCCCTGAAACTGCACCATCATCAGCGTGGCATTGCCGTCCGCCGAATAAAAGATTTCCCGAACGGAGTCGGGCAGCATTTCAGCGGGCACGGAAATGTCCGTTACGCTGTCAATCCACATCACATTGCTGACGCCTTCCACCTCGGAAATTTTTTCCTTGAGCCTTGCAATATCTTTCGGTTTTGTATCTTCCACCACAATCACCGCACTTGCCGCATTGTGGAAGGTTTCATCCAGCACCTGCTCCCCCTGCACGGAATTTAAATCGGCGGGCAGATACGATAAAATATCATAATTGATAAACGTATTAAAATAACAAATTACAGACGGAATAATCAAAATCAGACAGATTGTCAGAACAATCTTCGGGTGATTCGCAATCCATTTTGCCATACCGTCAATCATATGCTGTTGTCCCTCACTTTCAAAATAGGTTTCTGTACGGTAATCTTACCGTTTTTTGCACGGTTGCGCTATATACTTCTGTTTACAGCGGCGCAATCTGCCGTATACTTCAGATAACATTTGCCTCTGCATTCATGTCAGCAGTTTTCTCGCCATTATCTGTATTTCGGGACGCAGTTCCTCAACGGTATACGGTGCGCCGCTTAAAATCGCATTACAGCAAACCGAACAGAACATATTCAGCATCACATACAAATGCTTTTGCGCCTGTTCCGCGGAAAAACCGATTTTCATCAGCATTTCGGTCAGCGAACGGGCATTTTCCTGAAATTCGGAATCTTCATCCGCCATCAGTAAATCATACACCGTAGATGTTTTTCCGCTTAAAAGCGTCAAAATCGGGCGGTTTTGCATCATTGTACTGATGATTTCATCTAAAAACAGTAAAATCTGCTCTACGCCGTCCAAATGCTCTTTCGCACCCTGTTCACGGACCTTGGCAAGTACCTGCCGTACGATTTGCGTACTTTTATGCAAAATAATTTGGTCTGTCAAATCATATTTATCACGGAAATACAAATAGAATGTACCCTTTGCAACCCCTGCTTTTTTTACAACCTCATCAATCGCGGTCATATGTATGCCTTTACTCGCAAATAATTCATATGCCGCCTCTAAAATCTTATTACGCTTTAACAGCTTCTTTTCTGCAACCGTTGCCAACCTTCTTCCCCCTTGTCTGTAAAACAAAAATGACGAACAGTCATTTTTCACACACCCTATTGTATACAAAAATGACTGTCAGTCAATATTTTTCATGTTTTTTTCATATTTTCTTAACAGTTCTTTCCGTTTTGTACGAATTGCGTGAAAATCGCCCATGAATTTCATGCAAAAACACTGCCGCTTGCATAGACTTTTCGGTTTGGTTATGCTAAAATAAAAGCGTATTGAAATATTCTGTTCGGGGGGAGACTATGAAGGTCTTCAAAAAAGCTCTATGCTCGTTACTTTGCCTGTTGTTAACGGCACTGCTTGTTTGGGGCGGTACGGTATTCTGCTATTATCCGCACTACAAAAAGGCGCAGATGTCTGTCACGCCGACCCTGACAACGCAATCAGGGGCAGTCCGCGTCATGAGCGCGAATCTGCGCTGTTTCAATCCGCAGGACGTCGGCAAAAAAAGCTGGTTCTACCGCGCCGATTTAATTCTGAAAAATATTGAACAGCAAGCGCCGAGTGTCATCGGATTTCAGGAAGCAACCAAATGGCAGTATAGCTATTTGTGCAAAGCACTGCCCGGCTACGATTCGGTAATTACCTACCGAGACAAATCGCCGTTTTCCGAAGGATGTCCGATTTTTTACAGCACGGAGCTGTACGAGTTGATTGATAAAGGCTCATTTTGGCTTTCCGAAACCCCCGAAAGGATGAGCCGCGACTGGGATTCCAAATGCTACCGCATTTGCAGTTATGTCATTCTCGCGGACAAGACAAACGGACAGCAATTTGTCGTATTCAACACACATCTTGACCATGTCAGCGACGAAGCGCGCATCAACGGCATTGGCGTAGTGCTCGACAAAATTCAGCAGTTCGGCGGTCTGCCCTCGATGATTATGGGCGATTTTAACGCGGAAGAGGATTCCGAAACCTACCGCAGTGCAACAGAAAGTTTTTTGGATGCAAAATATCAAACGGAAAACACCATCGGTCTGCACAGCGCAACCTATCAGAATTGGGGCGAATCGCTTGACCGCAATCCGATTGACTACCTGATGATTTCCAAAACGGGATTCACCGTCGAACAGTACAAGGTTGTTGACACCACGTATGACGGTGTGTATCCAAGCGACCACTTCCCGATTCTGGTAGATTTAGTCTTAGAGTAAACGGAGTCAAACCGAAATGCAAAGTCTGATGGACACAAAAACATATTTTATTCACATCATCGGCGCGGCACTGCACGGCAAGACTGCACCGCCGCTTCCGTCCGATGCGGACTGCGCACGCCTGTACCGCTTGGCGGTACGCAATACGGTGCAGGGACTGTTTTGCAAAGGTCTCGGTGCAGAGCTTGCAAAATTCCCCGCCGAACTGCAAACCAAACTGCAAAAATCCTGTCAGGCGGCGGCAGTGCGCGAATCCGCACAGCAGGACCTGCTTGCGGCGCTACGCGCACAATTTGCAGAAGAAGCCATTGACTTTATGCTTCTGAAAGGCAGTCACTTAAAAGCGCTTTACCCCGCGCCCGAATTGCGCTTCATGGTGGATATGGACGTTTTGGTGCGGGAACGGGATTTGATGCGTGCAAAAGCGATTTTGCTCCGATTCGGGCTGGAAACGGAATTTGACAACGGTAAAGATATTGTATTTGTAAAAAAACCGTTTTTGACCGTGGAACTGCACCGCAGTCTCTTTCAGGAAAACTACTTCATGTATCCGTATTTCCGTGCCGTATGGAACCGCGCACAACAAATCGGTGCGCATGAATATTGCATGTCAGACAGTGACCTGTATGTTTACACGCTTGCGCATCTTGCCGAGCATTATACGGCGGCGGGGTCCTGTTTCCGTCCCGTCATGGATTTGTATCTGTTGGAAACCCGGCGTGCCGACGCCTTGGACTTTGCCTACATCTCGGCACAGTTTCAGGAAATCGGCATAGAAAAATTTGCCGAGAATATACGCGCCTTAGCGTTCTGCATGTTTGACGGCGCGCAGAAAACCGAAACACTGACGATGATGGAAAATTTTGTCACGCTCGGTCCGCCTGTGCAAAACGCCTCTGCCGCCTCTGCCGCGGCGGTCTCCCAAAAATCCAAACGGCGGCGCATCCTTTCGGCGGCATTTCCGAGCTTTCGGCATATGTCCGTCAAATATCCGATTTTAAAAAAGCTCCCCTTCCTGCTGCCGATTTTTTGGGCGGTACGCTTGGTACAGTACACCTTTACGAAAGACAAAACAATTGTCCGCAAAAAAGAGGAACTGCAAAATGCCGACCGAAAAAGCGCGGATGTGTTAGCGAGGATTTTTAAAGAATCGGGTCTGTAAACAAACAATATCCCCCGACACGGCAAAAACCGTGTCGGGGGATATTTATTATTGCAGCTTACGCGTTTTCCGTCTTGCGCCAAACCATTTTATTAACCACGCCCGTGTAGGACTGGATGATTTTGACGACCTTTGACGATACGTTTTCATCGGTATAATCGGGAACGGGAATCCCGAACTCGCCGCTTCGGTTCATCTCCACTGCCGTATCAATCGCCTGCAACAGGGATTTTTCATCAATTCCCGCCAACACAAAGCACGCCTTGTCGAGCGCCTCGGGGCGCTCCGTTGAGGTACGTATGCAAACCGCAGGGAACGCATGACCGACCGAGGTGAAAAAGCTGGATTCTTCGGGCAATGTACCGCTGTCCGACACCACGGCGAATGCGTGCATTTGCAGACAGTTATAATCATGGAACCCCAACGGCTCATGCTGAATCACGCGGGAATCCAACTGAAAACCGCTTTCTGCCAATCTTTTTTTGGAACGCGGATGGCAGGAATAAAGAATCGGCATATCGTATTTTTCAGCCGTCCTGTTAATCGCGCGGAACAGCGACAGAAAATTCTTTTCGGTATCTATGTTTTCCTCACGGTGTGCGGAAAGCAAAATATACTTACCCTTTTCAAGACCCAACCGCGAATGAATATCCGATTTTTCAATATCAGACAGATTTTTGTGCAGAACCTCTGCCATCGGCGAACCTGTTACATAGGTACGCTCCTTGGGCAGCCCGCATTCGTGCAGATAGCGTCGCGCGTGCTCGGAATATGCCAAATTGACGTCCGAAATAATATCCACAATGCGGCGGTTGGTCTCTTCGGGCAGGCACTCGTCCTTACAGCGGTTCCCTGCTTCCATATGAAAAATCGGAATGTGCAGCCGCTTCGCCGCTATGGCGGACAGGCACGAGTTCGTGTCGCCCAGAATCAGCAAGGCATCCGGCTTGACGGTATGCATCAGCTTGTAAGATGCATTGATAATATTCCCGACGGTTGCGCCGAGGTCATCGCCCACGGCGTCCATATACACCTCAGGTTCTTTTAATTTTAAATCCCTGAAAAAAACACCGTTCAGATTATAGTCATAATTCTGACCCGTGTGCGCCAAAATGCAGTCAAAATACCGACGGCATTTATCAATGACCGCCGCCAAGCGAATAATTTCGGGACGCGTACCGACGATAATCAAAAGCTTTAATTTGCCGTTATGCTGAAAAGAGATATCGGTATAATCCGTTTTCATTTCCATATGTTAACGCTCCTTTTACTGCACATGAGACAGCGCTGTACTGTTCTGCTCCGTGCGTCTTTTTCTGTACAAATGCACAATTCCAAAAACCAACAGCGAAACCGCCGCGGCAGCTACCGCCCCGCAAAAATCTAAAAGCACATCCTGTACCTTCGGACCTCTGCCCGACAAAATCTGAATGGATTCATCCGCAACCGCAACCGTAAGTGCGACGGAAACCGTATTCCAAACCGCCTGCGCTATACGCTTATTGGGAAAAGCCCAAAAGAACAGTACCGCAAGCTCCAGTCCCAATCCGAAAAATTCTATGGCATGTGCAGATTTCCGAACATGGGCAACAAATGCGCGCCAATCCGCAGGCTGTTCATATTCTTCCTTCGGTGTGGGCGTAAGAATTTCCGCCACATTGGCTGACCGTTCTTTAGATGCTTCCACAGGCTGTGCGGAATTGAAAAATATAAAGCCGACCGTCAGTAAAATCAGAAAAAGGCAAACACCTTGCTTTGCATACTTATACATAATTATATATCCATCGCAAAAGTGTCCGGCCTGTTCGGATCAAAACACTCGTTGCACCACATAAAGGTTACCATATCGCCGTCGCCGAGATTCTCAATATTGTGCGTGTAGCCGACAGGAATATCTACAACCTCAAACTTTTCGCCCGATACGAAATATTCCAAAATCTCGGTTTCTCCCGGTTTTCGAAAACGAATAACGCCTTTTCCGCTGACCACCAAAAATTTCTCGTTTTTGGTGTTATGCCAATGATTGCCCTTGGCAATACCCGGCTTTGACACATTTACGGAAACCTGTCCGTTATGCACCGTACGCAGAATTTCGGTAAAAGAACCTCGGTTATCCTTATGCATCTCTAAGGGGTAAGAGAACGCGTCTGTCGGCAGATAGGAAAGGTATGTGCTGTACAGTTTTTTGGAAAAACTGCCCTCTGTCGTATCGGGTAAATAGCGGGTTTCTCGGCTTTTTCTGAACGAATACAGCAAATCCGCAATCTCGCCGAGCAGTACATTGTGCTCCACGGGGACACGGCAATAAACCCCGTCACGCGTTTCCTGCCCACAAAGCGCGGCAATCATCTCGGCAACCAAGTCGTCAATGTATACCATCGTCATAGGATGATTACGGTCATTGACCGTAATCGGCAACCCGTGTGCAATATTGTAACAAAATGTTGCCACAGCACTGTTGTAATTCGGTTTGCACCATTTTCCGAACACATTCGGAAAACGGTATACAAGCACCTTTGCGCCCGTATTTTCGGCATAACGGAAAAACAAATCTTCCCCCGCGCGCTTGCTCTCGCCGTAAGGATTTTGAAGTTCCGCCTGTGTAGAGGAAGAAAGCATTATCGGACAGGTGTTGCCATGTGCTTTTAATGTATCCAAAAGCCGCGAAGCAAAGCCGAAATTGCCGCGCATATATTCTTTCGGGTCTTTCGGACGGTTGACGCCTGCCAAATTAAATACAAAATCACAGTCTGCGCAGTATGCGTCCAAAAGCGTACTTTCCGTATCCACATCAAACGGATAAATCGTAAGGTCATCGGAAAGCGCAGTGGTTTTATCCTTCCCGTCCCGAATATTCCCGAGTGCGGCAACCAAATTTTTACCGATAAACCCATCCGAACCCGTAACTAAAACTTTCATGCTGTCTGCCCTGCTGCCTTTCTGAGAAATCTTCTTACTTTTCCCAATTTTCAAGCTCGTTTTGAATATAGGACAGGCTCAAAAGTTTTTGCTTCACTTGCTCGACATTCAAAAGCTCCGTATTATTGGAATCGAACTCGTGTAAAGAGTTACGTTCCTTGTTGCCGGTGGTAAAATATTTATCATAGTTCAAGTCGCGCTTGTCCGCAGGTACGCGGTAAAAATCGCCGAGATCCATTGCATTTGCGCACTCCTCGTTTGTAAGCAGTGCCTCATACATTTTTTCACCGTGTCGAATGCCGATAACACGGACTTCCGCCGCAGGGTCAAAAATTTCTTTAACAGCCTGCGCCAACACTTCAATCGTGCAAGCAGGCGCTTTCTGCACTAAAATATCACCGCTCTTACCGTGCTCAAAAGCATAGAGTACCAAATCCACAGCCTCTTCCAAAGACATGACGAAGCGCGTCATTTTCGGTTCGGTAATTGTTATGGGATTGCCTGCGCGGATTTGGTCAATCCAAAGCGGTACAACAGAACCGCGTGAACACAGCACATTGCCGTAACGCGTACAGCAGATTTTGGTTCTTTCGGGTGAAACGGTTCTGGATTTTGCCACAACGACCTTTTCCATCATCGCCTTGGAAGTACCCATCGCATTTACGGGATATGCCGCCTTGTCAGTAGAGAGGCAAATCACGCATTTGACGCCCTCATCAATTGCGGCAGTCAGCACATTATCTGTGCCGAACACATTGGTTTTTACCGCTTCAATCGGGAAAAATTCACAGGAAGGCACCTGCTTCAATGCCGCCGCATGGAAAATATAATCCACACCGTGCATCGCATTTTTCACTGACTGCAAATCACGCACATCGCCGATATAGAACCGCAGTTTATCCGCCACTTCAGGATATTTCTGCTGAAATTCATGGCGCATATCATCCTGTTTTTTCTCATCGCGGGAGAAAATACGGATTTCACCGATTTCCGTTTTCAAAAAGCGGTTAAGTACCGCATTTCCGAATGAACCTGTTCCGCCGGTAATCATCAATGTTTTATTTGTAAACATGTAAATCCTTCTTTCCGGATAATTTTCAATTTATTTTGTGTCCGATTTCGCATGTCTGCTTTTGTATTTTGCGAAAACCGTATTCAAAAGCTTTTTGCACAGCTGTCGGTTGAAATACAGAAAAACGCCGCCAAGCAGAATCGTAACACCGACTAAAACCGCCAAGGAATCCACCGCATAATATAACACAACGGAAAGAACCGCGGCAAGTAACGGACCTAAAAGCTTTTTAAAATAAATTTTCGCATGCAAATAGGGCTTTACACGGATTTGCATAATCAGGAAATAAATCAGCTGCGAAAGAGCATATGCCAGACCTACTCCCCAAATATACCAGTATTTTGCACCGAAATAACCTATGGCAAAGTAGACGGCAATCGAAACAAAAGAAGATACAAACACAGTATTTGTTTTTTTTGCGCCGTAAAACCCCATAGATACAAAATTTGCACAGCCGCTTAAAATAATACCGACAAAGAATAGCGGAATAAACTGCCACGCTTCCCGATAGCTTTCGCCCATAATCGTGAACGTCAAAAATTTGATAACGGGCAGAAGCAGTGCACTTGCGCTTACCTGCATCGTTAAATATTTATTGAAAATATCCGACGCGTACTCGTTTTTATCCGCCGCATTGTATTCCGAAATCGCGCTTTGCTGCCACGCCATAAAAAATATGCTGTTCACCACGCCCAAAAGCTGTGAAAATTTCGTTGCAAACGCCAAAAGCCCGACCTCGGTTGTGGTATAAAAGAACAACAGCAAATATCTGCCGAGAGAGCTCATGCCCCACACACACAGCGCATTCGGCATCAGCGGCAGACTGTAAGCAAGCTGTTCTTTCATGATACGCCAGCGAAGCGTGGAAATACGAAAATACTTAAAGAAATTGCATTTTATCAAAATCCCGATAAAGATAAACAGATAGGTCAGCACATGCGACCACAAAAGAGATACGGAACCGTAGCGGCACACGACAATAAACAGAATATTCAGAGCCACCTGCACAAAGGTCGAAATTACACCGACTGCCGAATACAGCGCGGAACGGTTCATACCTGTCTCTTATACACATCTCCGAGCCCACGAGACCGATCAGTATCT
>ERZ1027171.229-NODE-229-length-27014-cov-7.075114_pt1 | contig 27014 bp, 19 predicted proteins | sample MGYA00519274_ERZ1027171 | MGnify/ENA primary metagenome ERZ1027171 (study PRJEB26926, sample SAMN06164681) | human gut metagenome | biome: ENVO:00009003; feature: ENVO:2100002; material: ENVO:00002003 | host: Homo sapiens | place: USA | collected 2012 ... | reverse complement strand
AGACAGAATATGAAGCATATTTTTTGTTTTTTGCAAGTTTTATATTTTTTCTTGCAAACTAACCGAAATTGTTTTTATACAGACAAGGATGTGAGCATATGGTCAAAAGAGAAGGCGAAGTCCGCATTCCGTCGGGATGCGCCATTGCGGCAGTGACTGACCGCAGCGGGGCGGTTTTCGGCGGTACGGATATTATTGACAGTATTGCGCTGATGCATGACCGTTCCAACGGCTTGGGCGGCGGGTTTGCGGCATACGGGATTTATCCCGAATACAAGGATTTATATGCTTTTCATATTTTTTATGACAACAATGATGCGCGTGTGCAGACCGAATCGTTTTTGTTCCGTCATTTTGACATTGAAACCTTTGAGCAGATTCCCACACGCAAGGTGAAATCCATTACCGATTCGCCGTTGATTTGGCGGTATTTCGGTGTTGTCCCGCAAAGCAAAATCAAAAAAAATGATTTTGACGAGGATGAATACACGGCGCGTTGTGTGATACGTATTAACAATACCGTCCCGGGCGCCTTTGTATTTTCCAGCGGGAAGAATATGGGTGCGTTTAAGGCGGTCGGCTACCCCGAAGATGTCGGGGACTATTACATGCTCGACGCCTACAAGGCGCACACCTGGACGGCGCACGGACGCTTTCCGACCAATACGCCCGGTTGGTGGGGCGGGGCGCACCCGTTTACACTGCTGGACTGGTCGATTGTACACAACGGCGAAATTTCCAGCTATGATGCGAACCGCCGCTATGTGGAGCAGTTCGGCTATAAATGCAATTTGCAGACCGACACGGAAGTGATTACATATCTTTTCGATTTGCTTGTTCGCCGACAGGGGCTGTCCTTAGAAACGGCGGCAAAAGTGCTTGCCGCACCCGAATGGGAGGCCATTGACCGTATGCCGCCCGCCGAACGGGAAATCTGCACTGCACTGCGCACCGTATACTCGGGCGCTTTGATTAACGGACCGTTTTCCATTTTGGTCGGTTCCAAATACGGCTTGCTGGCACTCAATGACCGTCTGAAACTGCGTTCGTTGATTACGGCGGAAAAGGGCAGTAAAACCTTTTTTGCATCTGAAGAATCTGCCATTCGCGTGATTTGCCCCGACCCCGAAAAAATGACGGCGGTAGAGGGCGGCACACCGATTTTTATCCCATTTGCGGAGGTGACTGACTGATGAATTATACCGTACCCGAATTTGAAGTGGAGCGCAATCCCGTGCGCTGTGTTTCCTGCGGCGCTTGTGTGGAACAGTGTTCCTACGGTGTGCACTACTTTGCCAAGGACGGCAAAACCGTTTTGGCGGACGAGGATAAATGCGTGGCGTGCCACCGCTGTGCGGTTATTTGCCCGACACGCGCCATCAAAATTAAGGCGTGTGAAATGGCATATCAGCCGCACCACAACTGGTCGCCGCAGACACAGAAAGAAATTTTAAAACAGGCGCAAAGCGGCGGTGTACTGCTGTCGGGGATGTCCAACAATAAACCGTACCCGATTTATTGGGATAAAATGCTCTTAAATGCGAGCCAAGTCACAAATCCGTCAATCGACCCGCTGCGTGAACCGATGGAGATTCGCACCTACCTCGGCAGAAAACCGACGAAGCTGGAGTTTCATGCCGACGGCAGTTTAAAGACAAAGCTTGACCCGCAGGTTTGCTTGGAAACGCCGATTATGTTTTCGGCAATGTCGTTCGGGTCTGTCTCCTTAAATGCGCAGAAATCTCTTGCCATGGCGGCGAGAAAGCTGGGGACGGTGTTTAATACGGGCGAAGGCGGTCTGCATCCCGCATTGGCGGATTTTCAGGACTGCGCCGCGGTGCAGGTCGCATCGGGTCGGTTCGGTGTACATAAAGCGTATCTTGAAAACAGCCGATTCATCGAAATCAAAATCGGGCAGGGCGCGAAGCCCGGTATCGGCGGGCATCTGCCCGGAGAAAAGGTGACGGTGGAGGTCAGCCATGCGCGTATGATTCCCGAGGGGTCGGACGCAATTTCGCCTGCCCCGCACCATGATATTTACTCGATTGAGGACTTGCGTCAGCTGATTTGGTCGCTGAAAGAGGTGACGCAATATCAGAAACCCGTCGCCGTAAAGATTGCGGCGGTGCACAACTGTTCCGCCATCGTGTCGGGTGTGGCGCGCGCGGGCGCGGATATTATCGTGATGGACGGCTTCCGCGGCGGTACAGGCGCGGCGCCGACACGCATCCGCGACAATGTGGGAATTCCCATTGAATTGGCGCTTGCGGCGGTGGACCAACGCCTGCGGGAAGAAAGCATCCGCAATTCGGTTTCTTTGGTTGCATCGGGCTCGTTCCGCAATTCTGCCGACATCGTCAAGGCGATTGCACTGGGTGCGGATGCGGTATATGTTGCAACAGCGCCGCTGATTGCAATGGGCTGTCATATGTGTCAGCAGTGCCACACAGGCAAGTGCAACTGGGGTATTGCCACACAGCGCCCCGAGCTTGTATCGCGCTTAGACCCTGAAATCATGCATGAAAGGGTCGTGAACCTTATCACTGCGTGGAATCATGAAATAAAAGAAATGCTCGGCGGCATGGGCTTAAATTCCTTGGATTCGCTGCGCGGAAACCGTCTGATGCTGCGCGGTATCGGTCTTACGGACCGCGAGCTGGAGATTCTCGGCATTGCGCATGCAGGGCAGTAAGGGGTGAACAATATGACTTTGACAGCAGGGACGCGGGCATTCCGCGAATTGAATACGGAAATCCGTGCGGCATTGGAACAGCAGGACGCTGTATGCGTAGAGGATGTCAACGGGCAGAGGTATATCGGAACGGGACTGGACAGAGGCAAATCGCTTGAAATTCACGGTACGCCGGGCAATGATATGGGCGCGTATTTAAACGGCGGCAGGATTGAGGTGTTCGGCAACGGGCAGGAAGCGGTAGGCAACACCATGAACGGCGGCGAGATTGTGGTGCACGGACATGTGGGCGATACACTCGGTTATGCGATGCGGGACGGTGCGGTATTTGTGGAAAAGCGCGCAGGTTCGCGCGCGGGCATCCACATGAAAGAATTTGAACAGATGCAGCCCGTTGCAGTCATCGGCGGAGTGGTCGGTGCATTCTTGGGCGAATATATGGCGGGCGGTACGCTGATTGTGCTGGGACTGCACAACCCGCAGAACATGCCCTTAATCGGCGCGCACTGCGCCACAGGTATGCACGGCGGACGTATTTTCCTGCGCGGGGCATTTCCGCCCGAAAACATCAGCGAGCATATCGCCGTGCAGGAGCTGACCGCAGAAGACCGTGCGGTATTGGAACGCCATGTGCGCACCTATTGTGCCTGTTTCGGTGCGGACAGCGAAGCCATTTTAAACGCGCAGTTTCATAAGCTTGTGCCGATGAGCGCAAGGCCCTATGCAAATCTGTATACGCCGAATTAAAGACGGCAACCTTTAAAAATACATATAGTCTGTATAAAAAGCGACACGATTCTGACAGGAATCGTGTCGCTTTTAAACGTGCAAAAAGAATTTTTTATGTTTCTGACAAATAATACTTTGCCTGCGCATTCCACAAACGGCTGTATTCGCCGTCCGCGTCTGCAAGCAAGTCGTCGTGTGTTCCCGCACCGACCAATTCGCCCTTTTTGAATACGGCAATGGTATCGCAGAATCGGCAGGAGGAGAGACGGTGCGAGATATAAATCGCCGTCTTGCCCTCGACAAACGCATTGAACTGCTGATAAATTTTGTGCTCCGCGACGGGGTCAAGCGCGGCGGTCGGCTCATCGAGCACAACCACGGGTGCATCCTTATAGAGCGCGCGTGCAAGCGCGAGCTTCTGTGCCTCACCGCCCGATACCTCAACGCCGTCCTTGTCAATATCCTTATACAGCGTGGTCTCCTCTTTTTTCGCCATACGCTCCACGCGTTCCAAAACATCCGCTTCATACAAGCTTTGGCGCAGTCTGACGGGGTCAGCCGTTTCGCCCGATGTTAAATTGTCCGCAACGGACAGAGAAAACAGCTTAAAGTCCTGAAATACCACAGAGAACAGACGCATACAGCAGTCTCGCGAAAGCGATTTAATATTTACGCCGTTTACAAGAATTTCCCCGCGGTCGGCGTCATACAAACGGCACAAAAGCTTGATAAACGTTGTTTTGCCGCTGCCGTTCCGCCCGACAACCGCCAGCCGTTCGCCTGCGCGGATATGCAGATTGATGCCCTTGAGGGTATCTGCCGCGGCGCCGGGATATCTGAAATACACATCGCGGAATTCTATATCCACATTGTTGAGGTCAATTTCACGGTCCCCGTATTCCATTTCAGGCTTTGTGTCTATAATTTTGAAATAATATTCCAGATTCGGCACGAGCTCCGCATTTTTGCCGAAGGTTACGGCAATCGAAGTCACCCCTGCAATAATCTGCATAAATGCGCCCGTGTAGCGAATCAGCGCCTCGATGTCGAACAGCCCCAAAAGTCCTTTGACGCCAATGAACACGTACACGCCGAAGCCGACCAGCGCGCCGATAATCGCAATATACGAGCTTGCGGCGGCGGATTTTTGCGAGGTTTCGCGCAAAATCGTCTCGCCCTTTGTCAGCAGTTCTTCGGTTGCTTCCTTTTCAATCAGCGCCTGCTCTTTATACAGCCGTACCTCTTTGCCCGAATTGTAATTCGCCAAAATATCGCGGTAACAGCGGAACAAACGGTTTAATTTGCCGTAACGCTCATTCGATTGAAACCACACCTTGCTTGTGTGACTGCTCAACAGCAGAATGATGACGACGCTCACGGCGATTGCCGCAAACAACACTAAGAAGAATGCGGGGGAATGGATAAATCCCTCGCCAGTTTTCGTAAGCCCGATGCGGAACAGCGGCAGCAGAATCACGAATGCGCAGATAAGCGTGGTCAATCCCGAAATGAAATCACGGAGCATCCAGCAAAGCTGTACAAATGCAGAGAAAATTTTCTCCATGGATTCGGAATGCAAATGTACCAATTCCTGAAAATCGCTGTTTTCGAGTTTTGCGTAGTCGATGGTAAACAGCTTGTTTTCAATGGCAAGCCGCTCCTTTTGGTACATTCGGCTGCGTAATGTGTAAAATGTCGGACTCAGCCATTCCGTTAAAAGCAGAAACGCAAGGTTCAGCCCTAAGCATACCGCAACCAATGCAGTGAGTGTTTTTGTATCGCCCGCGCCCGACAGCTCCGCCACGATGCGTGCGGAAAAGTAAATGTTGATAAACGGCTTTGCGCCCGTTGCAACCGCCAAAATGACCGTCAGCGGCAACAGCCAAGGTTCAAAGCGCGCGGCTTGCCGAAAGGCTTTTAAATAATATCGAATCATTTTCATACCGTACCGCGCTCCTCTTGATAATAATAGCTTTGCAGCTGATACATGCGGTAATATTTGCCTTTTTGCGCCATCAGCTCGTCGTGCGTGCCGAATTCGGCAATTTTGCCGTCGGACAAAAACAAAATTTTATCGCAGAACCGCGTAGACGAAAGACGGTGCGAAATAAAGAAGGACGTTTTCCCCTCGGACAGCGCGCTGTATTTTAAATACAGTTCATTTTCCGCAATCGGGTCGAGAGCGGCAGTCGGCTCATCGAGAATGAGTATCGGCGCGCCTTTATACAGCGCACGCGCCAGCAGGATTTTCTGCTTTTCGCCGCCAGAAAAATCAGCGGCGTCTTTATGTACGCTTTTATTCATCAGTGTGTTTTCGCGTTCTGGCAAGGATTCTATCTTTTCACGGATACCCGCCTCTGAGAGGCAGTTCCACATCCGCTCGCGGTCGATATTTTCTTCCTCGCAAAGGGCAATATTTTTTGCGATGCTGACAGGCAGGAAATGATAATCCTGAAACACAACCGAAAACAAATCAAAAAAGCTTTCCTGCGAGTATTGCGCAATGTTTTCGCCGTTGACGAGAATCTCGCCGTCCGTGACGCCGTACAGTCCGCACAGCAGTTTAATCGCCGTGGTTTTGCCCGCGCCGTTTTCGCCGACAATCGCAATGTTCTCACCGCCGCGCACAGAGAAATCCATCCCCTTAATGGTTTCGTTTTCACTGTCGCGGTAGCGGAAATGCACGTTTTTGAATTCCACGGCGTAGTTTTCGGCTTTCGGAATCGGCTGTTTTTCCTCTGCGCCTTTTTCGGGGCTTTCCACGTATTCACGGAATTTGGAGCATTCCAAGGAACAGCGAATCAGCTGATTGTACTCGTAAGTCAATGTGGACACGTAGCCCGAAAATCCCGTGACAATGCCGAAATAGAAAATAAAATCGGAAACCGTGATGCTGTCTGTAAGCACTGCCGAAATCAGGAAGAAATATGCCACGCCGTCACGCAGGGCAGAGATGAGCGCACGTGCCGCGGTTACCGAATAGCTTACGCCCAAAAATTTGCGCTGTATGCGTGTGTAAGCGCACAGCAAATCTGCGGTCAGCTTTAAAAACCAATCGCCTAAGGTGTACAGGCGCACGTCCTTGCCCGCCGAAAATTCATGGCTTGTGCGGAAAAAGTATTCAAATTTCAAATAAACCGAGTTGCTTGCATCGCGGGTTTTACAGTCCGCTTTATACTCCAGCCGATGCAAAAAAAATTCGCACAGACAGGTTGCCGTTATCAAAAGGAGCATTAAAACAGGCAGTTTGTAAAGCAGAGCCGCCGAGGTGAAAATACCGAAAAAGCTGTATGCAAAATGGCAGACCACGTCACAAAACGCCTGTGCGCCGCTGTAACTGCCGCTGACGAACGTTTTACTGCGTTCCAAACGCTCGCGTCCCGCAAGGCTTTCCACATCCACATAATCCGCAGTCATCGTTTTGCGGAAGGAAAGGACGGCATAGCGCATACGCAAAATCTGTGACGAGCCCTCTAACTTTTGCTGCATAAACGGCGCAATCCAAGACGCGCCCGCAATGCCCAAACACAAAAGCGCGACACGCACAACCAGCGTTCCGACGGAAACCTGTTCGGCAATGCTGTCCATCATGATTTTCGGCGCGTATGCCGACAGCATCGGCACGGCAATCATCGCGGGAATCCGCGCCGCGAGATACAGGTAACTGCGGCGGTGCCACAAATACCAATTTTTAAACATATACCCGATGTTATTTAGCAGTTCCGAACGGCGTAAGCGTTGCATAGAGCGTTTCTCCTTTTAGAGATTTTGAATAGAAACACGAGTGTATAAGATTGCATAAGGTGCCCGTATCCGAAACAAACGCGATTTTTGCGGCAGTATTTCCGCTTCTGCTTTGTTAAAATCCTCGTCAATCCGAAAGGATTGACTGCGGTTTTGCCGTGCATAAGCCTTAAATTCTGCACCTGACAATTCTCCGACCCAAAAGACGGACGCCTTAAAAAACCAACTATGTACTTTGTATATACAGTATACGGATTTTTGGAAGGTAATGCAAGGATTCTGCGGAATTTCTTGGATTTTAAGGCTTCCCGTTGGATTTTGCATACATTTGTCATTCTGAGGCGCAGCCGAAGAATCTCACACAGCACACGGTGAATCGGATAAGAAGTAAGGGACAGCCTCTGTGTTGTTCCGAAATTTTATCAAACTTCGGCGGGGGCGGGTGCACGCCCCTGTGTTTTGCACAAACCGCTTACAAACAGAAAGACGTGAAAACACGCACGACTGTCTGAACAACCATGCACTTTTTATTTTAAAAAGAAAAAGTGTACCGCTGAAATCAGCGATACGCTTTTACGTTTAACCTTTGACCGATTTAAAAGGGAAATAAAAATAAAAAACATTTGTATTTTGTAAGCAACTTTTATTATTTATGATCTATTTTGCTTTCTTCGTAAAAACTTCGATAATCTCGAAAATTTTCTCCTGCTCCTCCGGCGGTAATGCTTCAATCGCCTCTGACAAACGCGAGGCTTTAATGCTGTTCCTGCATTGAATGACATCTATAAAAACATCGTCTGCCGAACATTCCAAAGTGTTGATAATCGCAACGAATTTATCAAGCCGCGCAGAACTCTTTCCTCTTTCAATATCCGATAAATAATTGGTGGACAAACCAATCATTTCAGCAAAAGCTTGCTGTGTATAGCCTTTTGCTTTTCTTAATTTCTGTATGCGCGCCCCGATAATGCGCTCTGTCGTTTTATCTTTCATCCGTCTAAGCTCCTGAAAACATCGCTGTTATCGTTAGTATTTACTGTAATTATAATTTAATGCCAAGGCTTAATACACAAGGCAACCGCGAATATATAACGATAATATACTGAATTATTCGACAGAAACACTCGACAAACTCGAAATTTTGTGATAAACTAACACTATAATTGTTATATATACGTCAATTAAAGTGAGGTCCCGAAAGCGGGTAGGATTTACCTGTGAAAAATCATTCGGCGCATACGCGGCAAGGAGGTAACTGATATATGGAAAATATAGTTTTTGAAAGAGATTACAGTACAAAATCGGAGAAGTGTGCAGATAAAAGTTTAGAACCTGATATTTTTGATTATGCCATAGAAAGCGGTCTCTTTAAGTCTTATCGGGATGCAATGCGGAAAAAGCAAAAATATATTGTTCCGAAAGAAAAGGAAGCATATGAAAATCTGCTTCCTCGGTTGGATGCCTACGCAAAAGATTGGCACGGCAAAATTAAAGGCGTTGTGGATTATGAACATTATGATGCTCATATTACGGTTGAGCTCCCGCTCTTTGAGGCTTGCGATGCCGAAGACTTTGCACTGTTATCCGACATCGCCGCAAAAGCACATAATGTTACATTCCATGCTTCCGAAAACGGCGGCATAATTCTGTATATTATGATTGGATATTTTGACGAGATTGAAGATACCAAAAATGTACTTGCAGAGTGCATTATGCAGGATGAGAAGCTTGTTGATATGCTCAAAGAACTGTGTGACAGAGAAAAAAAGCAATTGCTGTCCGACCCTCAAATTGCAGAATATTTTGCAAAGTCCGGTAAAAAAATGGGGATGACGCCGGAAGAAGCGTATGATTGGTTTCGCGAAATTTACAACTCCAACCGTCAAGAAGTCTTGGAAGTAATTTACAGCCGTTTAAAGGAAAAGAATGCAGAATCATGCATTTGATTTACTCTGCTGAATAAAAAATAAAACAATATGTAACATCTCCGTTTTTGCCTGTATTTGTAAGGCTTTCCGTGTAAAAAGACCGTGCGGGATTTCTCCTGCACAGTCTTTTTTATTATGCCGTTCATCCATTAAAAAAAGCCCAAAAGTGTGCATTCATTTATTGCATTATCAAATCAGATGTGATATGATACCAAAAGTAAACTGGGCATTTTGTCAGGTTTATCCATTTACAATCAAACAAAACCGTTTGTATGCATTTCTCGGAGGTATTATGAGGACAAAAAAGAAAAAAATTCTTATGGTGAGTTTGTTGGTAATATCTGTACTTACAAGTATATTTACAAGTGTATTTGCGAGTGCAAAAATAGTACCGTCAGATGACGGCGGGGGAAACGCGCTTTCGTCGAACTATTATTATACGAATCTCATCACGACCGTTAACGGAACGGAACAAGAATACACGCTTGCGAAAAAGTTTTATCAGGCTCTTGAGGAAATGAACCAAAAGGGCGATTTCAAAGACGGTGTCATAGAATATGACATCGGAAATATTGTAACGTCTGAACAGCTGAAAGCGTGGGTCGAAAACGGCGACCTTGAGGTGCCTAAAGCGTTCGGCGCGGCGCGGGATTCGTTTTTAATGGATCATCCGGAGCTGTTTTATATTGATATGTATAAGGTTATGATAAGCGCAGGACGCACGAACGGCGTTTATAAAGGGTTTATCGACAGCGGCAGGGAAGCTACGGTTTATCGGGACGATACATTTAAGTCCGAAAAAGAAGTGGCGGAAGCGATTACCGCTTATGAAGCCGCGGTCAAAAAATTCGCGGATGCGGCGAAAGCCGAAGTGGGCGGCGTCAGCTCCGTTTATAAAGAAGACTGTGCTTTGGCAATTTCCGTCAACAACCAAATCGCTAAGAACGTAAACTACGATTTCAGTGTTTATAACGATTATTTGGAAAACGGAGAGAGCTCCGCCGCCTCGTCGTCATTGGCACATACTGCATACGGTGCGCTTGTGAATCGCAAGGCGGTATGTTCAGGCTATTCGGCTGCCTACAAAGCCGTTTTGGATTACTTGAATATTCCCTGTGTAGTCGTCAGCGGTTACAGCAAAGGAAAAGATCAGGACGGCAAGGATACCAGCGGCAATGTAGGCCATTCCTGGAACTATGTCAGATTACAAACGGCGCAAAAGGCTGTTGAAACGGATACCGCGGCGGCACGCGCAGGGGAAGAATCGGCTTATGAGTGGTTTGCGTTTGACACCACGTGGAACAGCGTGTGCAAGGGCAACCCGAAATATTCGGTCATGGATGTGATTGCCACGACCAAGGAGCATATTGCCTCCGATATAATCTCATCGTCCGGCTACGCTCTGCGCTATCCTCATCTTTCTATGTTAACCTATGCGCAGGCGGTTAACCCCGAATTGACTGACCGTGAGGTAAATGTAGACGGCTTTAAGTACAGAAGTGTTTACACGCCTTTTGAAAATACTTTTGATGTCAAAGAGTATGTCAGTTATAACGGCAAAAACGCAGAAAACCTTTTAACGCAGGACGGGTTGCGGTTGATTATGCGCCACTATGCTATGATTGACGGCAAGAAACAGTGGAGCGAATGGCAGGATATAGTAAACAGTACCCAATATGACGGTCTTGGCTTTATAAATACGGACGGGGAAACACAGGCATATGTTAATAATAATGTTTTATATATGCAATATGCCGTTGTGAAAGCTCTTGACCCCGACAAGGATGTCGTTGCCAAAAACCCCTACACAGGTGAGGTTTTGTTCACCTGGGAAAAAATTTATTACAGTGATGCAGAAGCCGTAGAAGAACACATGGTATTCGTATCGGATTTGTTTGAAAATGCGGTTTACGGCACTTATACGGCGGCTCCGTACATTGATTCGACAAAGTCGTCCCCTCGGTTCTGGCAAGACTATAACCTCAGCGACAGCATGCGTGAATCTGCGGACAGCAATATTATGGCGGACAGCAAAGCCATCAGTATTAAACTTGTATATGACGAGCCCTTACATATTCTCGACGAAACAAAAGATATCGGCGTGGCGTTTACCCCGAAGCATGAAAGTGCGAGAAAATATGCTGATTTTGTTCCGTTTGACGACGGGAAGTATGTACATCTGACGGCGGACGAAAACGGCGTCATGAATACTTTGCAGTTTAAGTTCAAGCCCAGTCTTATGTATGCACATAACCGTGAAGGATATATATTTACATTCGAAAATGTGGGTTCGGCTAAAATCGTTGAGAAAAAAGACAAGAACGGCAACTTATACACAACGACTTCCGATAAAGAGCCGAATTACGCTTACTATACGTTCTCCCGTTCTTATGTTGCCTGTCCGAATGTATTCGGTGACGGCAGACTTTGGGTTGACTGCTGTGCACAGCCTACGCTTGTTGATAATTCCGACCTGTCGACTGCAGGATTTTTGGATGAAAACGGTCAAAGCACGTTTACCGAACAGGCAAGAAGCCAAATGATGCTTGTTGTTTCGGAAGTCCCTGCTGCTGTGACGGATGTTATCTTAGACGAAATCGACAGTGAAAGCTCCATCGGCGTAAATAAAGAGGATATTCAGGCAAGTCAAACTTACGATATCGATTTACAGATTTGCGGCAAATACGCTACAATACCCGATGGCAGTTATGTTAAAATTGCGCTTGGGTTTCCGGAAGGCTACGGTCCGGACGATGCCGGCGTTACGTTTAAGCTTTTCCATCGCAGACACATTACGGAAAACGGTAAAGACGAATATGTAATTGAAGAAATCCCCTGCGTTGTAACAAAATTCGGTATCGTTGCAACGGTTACCAGCTTTTCGCCTTATATGGTAGCGGCAGTGGATCCCGATAAGATTACCGATAAAACCGTTTATGCCTCCATCGACGGCAAGGGCGGGACTCTTACGCAGGAAGACGGCAAGATTCGCAGTTTGAAAGCGGGAGAGAGCTATACGTACACCATTACGCCCGACAGCGGTTATCAGATTTACACAGTGACACTGAATGGCAAGGATATTACAAGCAAGGTCGTCGGCGGCAAACTGACCGTATCGTTTGAAGATCTCGAAAACAATAACGAAATCGAAATCAAATATATTGCAAACGATGCGGTACAGCGTGTAATAGAAAACAACATTGTTACCCCGGTGAAAGTTGTTTCCAACGGTGACGATGTTATCAAGGTAGGCGATGTGATTGAAACGCCTCCGACCCTGCAGCCCGAAGAGGATACGACGACGTCTGTACCCGACAGCTCGGAAGTCGAAAGTACATCTCCCGACCCGACAACAGAGCCTGACGAAACGGAGACCGAAAGCACGTCTCCCGACCCGACAACAGAGCCTGACGAAACAGAGACCGAAAATACGTCTTCCGTGCCGACAACGGCGCCTGACGGGGCAGAGGACGAAAGTACAGCGCCTGTTCCGACGACAACACCGGACGAAAGTGAAAGTACGTCTTTAATGCTGCCTGACAAATCAGACAGGGAAAAGAATCCTTCGACTTCGGGCGAAACCAATCTTGTTCTCATAGGCACTTGTGTACTCGTCGGCGTTCTTTCCGTAATCAGTATTATAACCATGACAATCTTTAACAGGAAAAAACAAAATTAAAAAGCCGAAAATGCATTGAAGCGAAAGTGCCCTGCTTACAAAAGCAGGGCACTTTACGGTTTTCATTTGGTTCGCAATTTGGTTTAAATTTGAAAAAAGAACCTTGCAGGATTTTACCTGCAAGGTTCTTTAAGATTTCATTTTGCCTATCCGTGAACGAATCGGTTTTGCCCATTACAACGGTTGCCCGATGCTTATTCGCCTTTGATAGCCGCCTGTGCCGCCGCAAGACGTGCAATCGGCACGCGGAACGGGGAGCAGGAAACATAGTCGAGGCCGATTGCGTGGCAGAACTCGACAGAGGACGGGTCGCCGCCGTGCTCACCGCAGATACCGCAGTGCATAGTCGGACGGACTTCTTTACCCAACTTAACCGCCATCTTCATCAGAGCGCCGACGCCCTTCTGGTCAAGCTTTGCAAACGGGTCGTTTTCGTAAATCTTGGTATCATAGTAAGAATCCAAGAATTTGCCCGCATCGTCACGGCTGAAGCCGAAGGTCATCTGGGTCAAATCGTTGGTGCCGAAGCAGAAGAACTCAGCCTCTGTTGCAATCTCGTCAGCGGTAAGTGCCGCTCTCGGAATTTCAATCATCGTGCCGACTTCGTATTTCAGTTCAACGCCTGCCGCCGCGATTTCAGCGTCCGCAGTTGCAACCACGATGTCCTTTACGAATTTCAATTCTTTGATTTCGCCGACCAGCGGAATCATAATTTCGGGAACGATGTTCCAGTCAGCGTGTGCTTTCTTCACGTTGATTGCCGCACGGATAACCGCCTGTGTCTGCATCTTTGCAATTTCAGGATAGGTTACGGTCAGACGGCAGCCGCGGTGACCCATCATCGGGTTGAACTCGTGGAGAGAAGCAATGATTGCTTTGATGTCTTCCACGGATTTGCCCTGTGCTTCTGCCAATGCCGCGATGTCCTCTTCCTCGGTGGGAACGAACTCGTGGAGCGGCGGGTCAAGGAAACGGATGGTTACGGGGTTGCCTTCAAGCGCTTCATAAAGCTTCTCGAAGTCGCCCTGCTGATAAGGCAGAATCTTTGCGAGTGCCGCTTCTCTTTCTTCCACGGTGTCTGCGCAAATCATTTCACGGAATGCCGCGATTCTGTCCGCTTCAAAGAACATGTGCTCTGTACGGCAAAGGCCGATGCCTTCTGCGCCGAGCTCACGTGCTTTCTTTGCGTCAGCGGGTGTATCTGCATTGGTGCGGACCTTCAGGGTTCTGAACTCGTCTGCCCAAGCCATGATTCTGCCGAACTCACCTGCGATTTCCGCATCAACGGTATCGATAATGCCGTCGTAGATGTTACCGGTAGAACCGTCAATGGAGATATAGTCGCCCTCGTGATAGGTCTTGCCTGCAAGGGTGAACTTCTTGTTTTCTTCGTCCATGTTGATGTCGCCGCAGCCGGAAACACAGCAGGTACCCATGCCGCGCGCAACAACTGCCGCGTGAGAAGTCATACCGCCGCGAACAGTCAGAATGCCCTGTGCCGCTTTCATACCGGTGATGTCTTCGGGAGAGGTCTCAAGACGGACAAGAACAACCTTCTCGCCCTTCTTATCCCATTCCACAGCGTCGTCTGCGGTGAATACAACCTTACCGCAAGCCGCACCGGGGGATGCGCCCAAGCCTTTGCCTGCGGGCGTCGCCGCTTTGAGTGCTTTCGCATCAAACTGCGGATGGAGCAGGGTGTCCAGGTTTCTCGGGTCGATCATTGCAACAGCCTGCTTCTTGTCAATCATACCCTCGTCCACAAGGTCGCAAGCAATTTTGAGAGCAGCCTTTGCGGTTCTCTTACCGTTTCTGGTCTGGAGCATGTAGAGTTTGCCGGCCTCAACGGTGAATTCCATATCCTGCATGTCGCGGTAATGGTCTTCCAAGGTTGCACAAACTTCGGTGAACTGTTTGAATGCTTCGGGGAATTCTTCAGCCATCTTTGCAATCGGCATGGGAGTACGGACGCCTGCAACAACGTCTTCGCCCTGTGCGTTGACAAGGAATTCGCCCATTAAGCCTTTTTCGCCGGTTGCGGGGTCGCGTGTGAACGCAACGCCTGTGCCGCAGTCGTCGCCCATGTTGCCGAACGCCATCATCTGCACGTTAACCGCGGTACCCCAGGAATACGGGATGTCGTTGTCACGGCGATAGACGTTTGCACGCGGGTTGTCCCAAGAACGGAACACGGCTTCGATAGCGCCCATGAGCTGTTCTTTCGGGTCGGTCGGGAAATCTGTGCCGATTTTGGCTTTGTATTCCGCCTTGAACTGACCTGCAAGCTCTTTGAGGTCTTCCGCAGTCAGCTCAACGTCCTGCGTAACGCCTCTCTTTTCTTTCATTTCGTCGATGAGCTGCTCGAAGTATTTCTTACCGACTTCCATAACAACGTCGGAATACATCTGGATGAATCTTCTGTAGCAGTCCCAAGCCCAACGCGGATTGTTGGACTTCTTCGCCATAACGTCCACAACGTCCTCGTTCAAGCCGAGGTTCAAAATGGTGTCCATCATGCCGGGCATGGAAGCGCGTGCGCCCGAACGGACGGAAACAAGCAGCGGGTTTTCTTTGTCGCCGAACTTTTTGCCGACGATGCCTTCCATTTTCACGATGTATTCCATAATCTGTGCCTGGATATCATCGTTGATTTTTCTGCCGTCCTCATAGTACTGTGTGCAAGCCTCGGTGGTGATGGTGAAGCCCTGCGGAACAGGAAGGCCGAGACCGGTCATTTCCGCGAGGTTTGCGCCTTTGCCGCCGAGCAGGTTGCGCATGTCTTTGTTCCCTTCAGAGAACAGGTAAACATACTTTTGGCTCATGAACAAATACCTCCAATTTTAATATACAATAGTCAAAAACGGTTGTCCAAAAAGAGAATACCCCCTTGGACGCAATTAACCGTCTGTTATTATAACAGATATTTTTTAAGATTTCCATAGTTTTCTAAAAGATTTTTCCGAGAATCTCCGAAGTTTATAGACTCTTTGCAAAGGCCTTGCCGCTTCGGCGGATTTTAAGGGATTTTGCACAAAGGCGGACGGCTTTTTCTTGGCTTTTTCGCGAATTTGTGGTATGATAAGCAATAAGATAAGCGATAAAACAAATTCACGCCGTAAAAAGGGGACAGTCCCCTTTTTACGGGTTTCGGTGGGTCGTCGAGGTGCGGGTCTCCGGTGGAGACCTCTGCATACGGAAGTATGCAGAAGCACCGACCGAGCCGACAGGCGAGACCGCCGACCCCTACGATTTGCAGTTATTGCACATACCGTAGGGACAGCCCTTGCGGCTGTCCGTTTGCGGGTCGTCGGGGACGCCGACCCCTACGGTTCGCACAGGCTTGTCATTCTGAGCGAAGCGAAGAATCTCCCATGGCAGAGAGAAAATTTGATACGCGCGTAGGGACGGACATCCTTGGCCGTGCGCAAGGTTTCAGTAGCCTTTTGCGGGCGATGAATCCCTACGGTTTGCGCTCATGAAAACATCCTGTTTTCGCAATTACACTTCAAATAAAAAACACGAAATAAAGGAGAAAAACGATATGCTCACACACGTGGTTATGTGGAAATTCAAAGACGCCGAGGGCAAAACGAAGGCGGAAAACATCGAAATCGTAAAGGAAGGTTTAGAGAACCTGCTCGGCGCCGTTTCGGTACTCGAGGACATTCGCTTTTATAAAAACGAGGTCGCGTGCGACCGCAACTTTGACGCAATGCTCATTGTAAAGGTTCAAGATGAAACCGCCTTGGATGCATATAAAAACCACCCCGCGCACAGGGCGGTTGCCGCCTACGTTGTCAAGGTAACCGACGGACGTGCCGCCGCAGATACCTTCGCGCTGTAAGAATGTATCGGATTTTGTAAAATTTTTCTTGAACAACCTTTGTCCGATATGGTATCATAATATGTATACTTATTCTGTTCCGCTTTGACACACAGCCTTGTGTTGTGCAGAACAGACTCCCCCGACTGAAACTGCCGCTTTGCCGCGGCGCAAAGGAATGAAGTACATGGACTTGCAAAAGCACCATAAGCCGACGTTTGACAATATTTCCGCCGAAAAGCGCAAACGGATTTTGGACGCGGCAACGGGGGAATTTGCACTCAAGGGCTTTGAAAACGCCAATATGAACACCATTGCAAAAAAGGCGGATGTCAGCGTCGGGTCGCTTTACAAATATTTTGAAAATAAACAGGATTTATTTTTAACGGTGATTCACCACTCCATTCAAAGTATGGAGGAACTGCTCACCGTACTCGCCGAAAGCGATGAGGATATTCTTGTCAAGGTGGAGCGCATTATCCGCGAAATTCAGCATTCCTCGAAAGAAAGCGCCGTGCTTTTGAAGCTCTATAATGCAATGACGGCGGAAAACAATCCGCGCTTTGCCTCGCAGTTTGCCTATGAAATGGAAGCGCTCACGGCACATATTTACCGCTTGGCGATTGAAGCAGGGCAGAAAAACGGCGATATCCGCACGGATATCAGCGCGCCGTTCGCGGCATTCCTACTGGACAATATCTTTATGTCCCTGCAATTTTCCTATGCGTGCGACTATTACATTGAGCGATTCCGCATTTACGTCGGCAACGACATTACGGGGCGGGATGATTTTGTGGTCGAGCAGTGCTTAAAATTTGTAAAATCCGCATTAAAAAAATAAATAATTCATCATCTTTGGAGGAATGGAAATGGTAAATCCGGTTTATACAATCTCTTACGATATCGGTACGACGGGTGTAAAAACCTGCCTGTTCTCGATTACGGACAAGATTGAATTGCTGGCATCGGCAAGCGAGGGGTATAATCTCTATGTTCTGCCCGGCGGCGGCGCGGAGCAGGACCCTGACGAATGGTGGGAGGCCATGATTCAAAGCACCCGCACCGTCATGAAAAAAAGTAAAATCGATAAGAAGGATATTACGGGCATCTCCTTTTGCTCGCAGATGCAGGGGCTTGTGCTCGTAGACGAAAACGGCAACGCCGTGCGCCGCGCGATGAGTTATATGGACCAGCGTGCACGCGAGGAGCTGAAAAAAGGCATTGCCTACGGTCCGCAGATTGCGGGCGCAAACGTGCCGAAGCTGTTAAAGGCTTTACAGATAACGGGTGCGGTTGCCTGCTCTGTCAAAGACCCCGTTTGGAAATACAAATGGGTCGAGGCGAATGAACCCGAAGTGTTCGCAAAGGTACATAAATGGCTGGACGTAAAAGAATATCTCATCTGCCGCATGACGGGCGAATTTGTGATGACGCAGGATTCGGCATACGGCGCACTGCTCTATGACATCCGCAAGGGCAAAGAGGGCTGGAGCCGTGAAATGTGCAAGCTGTACGGCGTACACGAAAAGCACCTTGCCAAAATCGTGCGCTGTACCGAACGCGTCGGCAAACTGCGCAAAGAGCAGGCGGAACAGCTCGGATTGGAAGAGGGCACGTCCGTATTCGGCGGCGGCGGCGACGCTTCGCTCATCGGCGTGGGCGCAGGCGCAGTCGGACTCGGCGATACCCATGTGTATTCGGGTACATCGGGCTGGGTCTCTACGGTTGTGGACAAGAGCGTTGTCGATGCCAATGCCATGATTGCGGCAATTGTCGGCGCACGCGACGGCTACTTTAACTACTTCGCGGAGCTGGAAACCGCCGCAAAGTGCGTAGAGTGGGTGAAAGACCACTTGGCACTCGACGAAATCGATATTTATCTCGACAAGAGCCACGACCTCAAGCATCACCGTGAAGACAGAGAAACGGTATACACCAATCTGTATGATTATATGATGGCGGTTGTGGATACCGTGCCCGCAGGCGCAGGCGGCGTTATCTTTACGCCGTGGCTGCACGGCAACCGCTGTCCGTTTGAGGACCCGAACGCACGCGGTATGTTCTTCAACATCAGCCTGGAAACAGGCAAATCCGAAATGATTCGCGCGGTGGTGGAGGGCGTTTGCTTCCATCTGCGCTGGATGCTCGAAACACAGGATAAGAAAATCAAAACCTCGTCTACACTCCGCTTCGTCGGCGGCGGTGCTTTGAGCGACATCACCTGCCAGATTTTGGCGGACTGCACGGGCAGAACCGTCGAGACCGTAGACAGCCCGCAGAATATCGGCGCAGTCGGCGCGGCGGCAATGATTGCCGTCGGCACGGGACTGATTAAGGATTTGGGCGAAGTCAAGAAGCTGATTCCCGCCGCAAAAACCTTCCGTCCGAACCCCGCCAACAAAGCCGTTTATGACCGCAATTTTGCCGCATACAAAAATCTGTATAAAGCGAATAAGGATAATTTCGCATTGCTGAATAAAGACGCGTAAAAAAAAGAATATATAGAAACGCCCCTGATTGCAAATGCGTAATCAGGGGCGTTTTGGCTGTAGTTACACACCCAAGGGCAACACGATTTGACCCGACAGCACGCCGTACAGCGCGACTGCGCCGAGGGCGACCATGGTATAGCCGACAAACTGCAAGCCCTCGGGTACGTCGCCGAAATCGGGGTCGCGCCGCACCTTGCGGCTGATGGCAACTTCTATCAAAATACCGATTATAATTGCAAGAATGCTAACGGATATAAGCATATTTCGCCCTCCTTGTTGTTTTTTAGACGGTCATGCGGATTTGGTAGGGGGCGGCGTCCGCGACGCCCCGTGGGGTTTCATCAGACTTTGGCGGGCGCGCGATGCACGCCCCTACGGTTTGTGCGCGGTTACGGAGCGGGCGGCTGCATTTGCACACCGCCTGCTTTGGGCAGGGACACCGTGGCTTTGAACAAATCGCCGTCAATTTCGATTTTCAGCGTGCCGCCCTGCAAGGTGCAGAGGTCTTTGGCAATCGACAGCCCCAAGCCGCTTCCCTCTTTGGTGCGGGAAGTATCGCCGCGCACAAAGCGCTGGGTCAATTCGTCGGGGTCAATATTGAGTGCCTCGCCCGAAATGTTCTTAATTACAAACTGTCCGAATCCGCCCTGCTCGGCAATATCCACATACACGCGCGAACCGCCGAGAGAGTATTTGCGTGCATTGTTCAGCAAGTTGTCAATGATTCTCCACGTCTTTTGGCTGTCTACAAAGACAATCGGTGCGGTTTCGGGCGTGTTCAGCACCACCTGCAGGCCGTTTGTCTGAAAACCGTCTTCCAATTCGCCGATTGCCTGCACCGCAAGCTCATAAAGATTCACCTGCATTTTATTGAGGGTGACCGCACCCGAAGAGGCTTTGGACGCCTCTACCAAATCTTCAATCAGCCGTTTCAAGCGACCCGATTTTTCATCCAGCACAGTAATATACTTTTGTGCGTCTGTATCCAAAATATCACATTTTTTTAAGAGGTCCACGTAAGAAATAATGGACGTAAGCGGTGTTTTCAAATCGTGCGAAACATTGGTAATCAGCTCCGTCTTCATGCGCTCGCCTTTAATCCCCTCGGCAACCGCTTTCTGCATTTCTTCCTGCGTAAAGGAGAGATTCTGCGCAAGGGTTTTGAGCGGCTCGGGCATGACGGATGCACCGATGTCCTGCGGCATTTCGCCGTTTTTGCTCTGTTCGGCGGCGTCCATGATTTTGTCGAGCGCAACCAAGTGCTTCCAAAGGATTGCCGCCGTTATCACATTGACCGCAATCAAAACCAACAGGAAAAACGCCGCGGAAGCTTCCAGCGCAATAAACATGGCGCACAAAAAGTTGACTGCCACATAGCCGAATGCAAACATACCCGCTTTTTTGGAAATGTGCCGCATGGTGTGTACATAGGACGCATGCAGACGGGTTCGCGTTTTTTTTGCGCGTGCATGCAGCTTACCGCCTTTGACGCCGCACCAACGGCAGATTCTGTATAGGAACATCGACTTGAAATACGGTGTTTTGGATTTTACGTATTTCGCAATTTCTGTAATCCAAGCCATTAAAAACGTGTAGGCAAGCATACAGAGTGCCGCGGCGCCGACCTGGGACAGAAGAATATTCCGTAAAACATACCGCTGATACCCGCCGTACAGCAAATCATCCACGAAAGCAAATGCGCCTGCAACGCAGAAAACCGCAAGCCCCACGCAGACCACAGCATATATATCCGTCGGGATTTTGTCCAATGCGGACAGTTTAACGCCGTCCGTATCACGCACGCGTCCTGTGACCAATACTAAATACAGTGACAGTACACAGGCGCCGGCAAGGAACAGTACGGTGCATAAAAGCTGTGTGCGGAGTTGTGTCATTTCGTCACGGAAAGTGGATTCGTTTTCGCTGAATACATCGCCCGCCTGTAAATACTGCGGTACGCATACATATACATCGTATCCCGCATTGCTGAAATTCTTATCTAAAAACGCGGAAAGCTGTATGTGGCTGTCAAAAAAGAAAGTCGAGCCAGAGCCGTAGCCGTAGATTTTGTCGCGCGGGGCACTGTCGGAATTTTCTGTCAGGCCCTTGTCTGTTGTATAGCCGAAAAACCAATCCTCTTCCGTTACCGCGCTGAAAAAGCTGTTTGCATCACGCACACCCATATTGCTGTAGGTTTTGCCCGTGTTGTTGTCGACCAGTAAAAAGCGGAAATTAACAAGCGCGGAAAGCTCCTCCTGTGCGTGAATCACCTCGGATTCAAAGGTGCGCTTTGCAGAGGCAAGTAAGTTATTATAGACCTTTTCCACCTCTGTCGCGACTTCCTCCTCGGTCATACTGTACCGAAAAAGAACGGTGTTATTTGTGTCGTATAAAACACTGTAAGCACGGGCAGTGTTCCGAATATACTCACGGCCTTCGTCGGTCAGCGTCGCTTCTGCGGCGCCGTCCGATGCAGTCGTTTCATAATAGATTTCACCGTCTGCGGAAACAGTATCGGATACATCCTGTGCATATCTGTGCTTCGCCGTCGTTTCGGTTTCTGTGCGAAATTTCCGAAACGATTCCAACGCGTCCGCCTGCACATCCTCTAAGGAAGCGTAATTTGCCGCACGGTAGTCGTCCCACGAGTTGCTGACATATACCGTTTCTAAATTTTCCAATGCTGTACCGACAGTGCGCTGAAAGCGCGCGGCATTGGTGTAGACAGGCTTGTCGCGCACCATCAGGTTTTCCCACCCGTAGTCATAAATCATCCGCACAACGCTGACACCGTTCCAGACACTTGCGAACACAAGCGTTGCCGCCGCCAGAAACGCCGCGATTTTTAAGGCGTAGCTGTACTTAATACTTCTCGATTTTGTATCCAATGCCCCACACCACCTTTAAATATTTGGGTTCTTTCGGGTTGATTTCGATTTTTTCACGGATGCGGCGAATGTGCACCGTCACCGTTTTTTCCGTGGAAAACGCAGGCTCGTTCCAAACCGATTCGTAAATCTGATTGGTGGAAAGCACCCTGCCCATGTTTTTCATCAGCAATTCCAAAATGCCGTATTCCGTTGCCGTCAGGCGAACCGTGTCGCCGTCGAGCGTAACCTCTTTCGAGTCGGGGTCTAAAGACAAGCCGCCCGTGGTCAGCACGTTTTCGTGCTGTTCCATACTGCCGAGGGTTGCAAAACGGCGAATCTGCGATTTGACGCGCGCCATCAGTTCCAATGGATTGAACGGCTTCGTTACATAGTCGTCCGCGCCGAAGGAAAGTCCTGCAATTTTGTCGGTGTCCTCACTTTTGGCGGACAGCAGAATAATCGGCACATTGTTGGTTTCGCGCAGCTTCAGCGTGGCGTTCAGCCCGTCAAGTCCGGGCATCATGATATCCAAAATGATGCAGTGGATTTCATGCTTTTTCGCGGCTTCTAAAGCCTCTACGCCGTTCGTCGCCTTGACAACTTCGTATCCTTCCAAATGCAGATAGATTTCCAAAGAATCCAAAATCGCTTTATCATCGTCACAAACCAAAACTGTATACATACCTTTTTCTCCCTTATTCTGTTATGTGCTGTCCCGTCTGTCCATCGCACAGACACGGACAAATTATCCGATATTATCATAACAGATTTTTGCCCGTTTAGAAACCCCCGATTACAGACATTTTATATCCCGATGCTGAGAGTATAGCAAATAATTCTAACAAAACAAGATGCGAAATGGTTACAAGTTTATTAAGGGCGCGCGTTTGTACAACCCCGTAGGGGTGACGGCGGTCTCGCCGCAGAATTTTATCAGATTTCTTGGGCGAACACAGTTCGCCCCTACGGGGTAGGCGGTCATTTTGCATATCGTAGGGACAGCCCTTGTGGCTGTCCGTTTGTCAAATCGGTGCGATATATTTGATTCTCGCGTAGGGACTCTATATAATTTGATGACCGCTTAACGCCGCTCCCTCTAAGAGGGAGCTGTCATACCGTAGGTATGACTGAGGGAGTTGTTCCTTGTCCGTCCGCGAAATCGTATCAAATTTTGCGAGCGGGCGCGCAATGCACGCCCCTACACGTGATTGCCTAACCGTTGATATTTTGCAGAACCTGATTTGCTCGGGTCGTCGAGGACGCCGACCCCTACGGGATGTGCGTTGCCGTTGGTTTGCGCAAAGCCTTGCGGGCTTGACAAACGGGGGCTTTTGAGGTAAAATTTTCGTGCTCAAAAATCTTTTTCATTTGGGCGGTCGGTTCGAAACCATCCCGACCGGCAGAAATGCCGAACAAAACTAAGGAGCAAAAAAATGAATCACAAGAAAACGCTTTTCCTCGTGCAGGGAGCGGTCATTGCGGCGCTGTATGCCGCGCTGACCTACGCCGCGGGGCTTGCAGGACTTGCCTACGGCAATGTGCAGTTCCGCTTTTCAGAGGCACTGACGGTGCTGGCGGCATTTACGCCCGCCGCAATTCCGGGGCTGACTGTCGGTTGTCTGCTCGGTAATCTCGGCAGTCCGTACGGCGCGGCAGACATTATCTGCGGCACGCTTGCCACGCTTTTGGCGGCGCTGTGTTCGTACGGTACGCGAAAAATCCGCATAAAGGGCATACCGTTTGTGTCGCTTATCTTTCCCGTACTGTTCAACGCCGTAATTGTCGGTGCGGAAATTGTACTTTTTCTGCCCGAGGGATTTTCCGTGCAGGGATTTCTGATAAATGCCCTTTGGGTGGGACTCGGCGAATTGGCGGTCTGCTATGCAGGCGGTGTACCGCTGGCGCTTGCGATTGACCGCACACAGCTTTCAAAACTTCTGCAATACAAATAAACAGTTGAACGGCACCGTCCTTTTGTGTTAAAATCATAGAAAAGGGCGGTGTTTTTTATGGCGAAAATCCTGGTTGCAGATGATGAACAATTGATTCGGCAGTTAATATGCGATTTTTTGCACGAAGCGGGTCACACGGCGGTGGACGCCGCCGACGGTGCGGAAGCCGTTCGGCAGTTTCAAAAGAATCCGGATACCGCGTTGATTATTTTAGATATTATGATGCCTGAAAAGGACGGCTGGGAGGTTACGCGGGAAATCCGCGCGCAGTCGGACGTGCCGATTATTCTGCTGTCGGCGCGCAGTCAGGAGTTCGACCAGCTGACAGGCTTTGAGGCAGGCGCGGACGAATATGTTACAAAGCCGTTCAGCCCCGTGGTGCTTGTCAAACGCGCGGAAGCGCTTTTGCGCCGCCACACGGCAGACACAGAACCCGAAATCACAGCATATTGGGGCTTAACTGTGGATACCGTTGCACACGAAGTAAAATACGGCGGCACACCGATTACATTGACGCGAAAAGAATATAATATCCTGATAAAACTGCTGTCGGCAGTCGGGCGGGTATACACCCGAGAACAGCTTCTCGACGATGTTTGGGGTATGGATTATTTCGGCGATACCCGCACAGTGGATTCGCATGTGGCGCGTCTGCGCACAAAGCTCGGCACTTGGGGCGACGCACATATCAAAACAGTATACGGCGTCGGGTATAAGATTCAGGAGAATGAAAATGCATAAAAAATTCCGCAGCATCCGCGTAAAGCTTTTTCTCCAAATCGGCGCTATTTTTCTGCTGGCAGTGCTGTTTTTATTGGCTCTCAACCGATGGTATATGCCCGAAATTTATGCCTATACCACACGGCGCAACATGCGCGAAATTGCCGAACAAATCGATGTGCTTGAACCGTCTGCGGCGGATTTCGGGGCGCGGCTTTCCTCTTTTGAAAAACGGGAAGGCTTGAGCATAGATTTGTACGCACAGGACGGCAGTCAGTTGTATTACGGCAAAGACCCGCTGTTTGTCGCAGGTGGTAAGGTAACTGTCACCGACCGCCGTGAATATAAAGACGGCTCCTATTTTGAAACCCAGCTGTTTGAACGGCAAAACACAAAATTTATTGTATATGTGCGCACGCTGAAAAACGGCAGCACACTGGAAATGTACAGTAAAAAAAGTACGGTGGACGACAATGCGAATTCGGCTGTTTCGGTCATGACCGTGACGAGCATTGCCGCGCTTTCCGCCGCACTGCTGGCAGTCTATTTTTACTCTAAACGGTTTACAAAGCCGCTGATTGAAATGCGCGATGTGACCAAAGGCATAGCGCAGACGGATTTTTCCCGCAAGTGCACCGCTGAAACCGCCGATGAAATCGGGGAGCTTGCAGGCAGTATTAATCAGTTGTCCGCTTCTTTGGAAGAAACTTTAGCGGATTTGAGCGAGAAAAACCGCAAATTGGAAAGCGATATTGCACATGAACAGCGTGTGGATAAAATGCGCAAGGACTTTATTGCCAACGTATCGCACGAATTGAAGACGCCCATTTCCATTGTGCAGGGGTACGCCGAAGGCGCAAAGCTTTTGGCACAGTCGGGCAGCGGCGAAAAAGCGGGCGAATATTGTGACGTTATTGTGTCCGAAGCGCAAAAAATGAATCGGCTTGTTTTGGAACTGTTGGAGCTTTCGCAGTATGAGTCAGGCGGTATGACTGTGCAGGCGCAAAATTTTGATTTGTATGCCTTGGTTGCAGACTACGCACATGCCAATCAGCTGAAATTCAAAGAAAAGGGCGTTGATTTTTCGTTTTCGGTGCCGCAGAATTGTATTTGCTTTGCGGATGCGGTAAAAATCCAAATGGTTTTGAATAATTATATTTCCAATGCCTGTTCGCATGCATCGGGCGCGAAGACCGTTCGGTTGACTGCAAAATTCACGGATGAAACGCACTGCCGAGTTACCGTGTTTAATACGGGAGACCCCATTGCGGACGGAGATATGGAAAAGATTTGGGACAGTTTTTACCGCGCGGATAAAGCGCATTCCCGCCAAGAGGGGCGATACGGGTTGGGGCTGTCTATCGTCAGCGAGATTCAAAAACTGCACAGACAGGCGCGCGGCGTGCAAAACGTCCGAGACGGTGTGGAGTTTTGGTTTGACATACAGCGCGGCACTCAATGAAATTGCAGAGACCGTATCCGAAACGGATACGGTCTCTTTTATAAATGCAGTTGATATAAAAAATGTATTTGATGTAAATGGGTTTTTATTTTGCAGGGGAGCATTGTTTATAGCAACCCGCAGACGCGCGACAGGTGAATGCCCCTACGCAGTTTGCAAAAAATCTGTCATTCTGAGCGAAGCGAAGAATCTCCCACAGTACGAAGCGACCCGCGAACGTAGGGGCGTGCATTGCGCGCCCGCCGAAACATGCAAAAATTTTACGGAACAACACAGAGGTTGTTCCTTCCCCGTGATACAAATTTACTGTGTAAAATATGTGCCTGTCCTGCGCATGCAATTCAAAAATCCTCTATTTTTCCCGCGGTTCGACGGGGATGAATTCGAGCAAATCCCCGATTTCGCAGTGCAGAACGGTGCAAAGCCTTGCCAGAATATCCATATCTACCCGCGAAACGGTATTGTCGCAGTAATGCTTCAGCTGTGTTCTTTGCAGTTCGGCGCGGTGGCAAAACTTGCTTTTGCTGATGCCCGCTTTTGCAATCAGTTCTTCAAGATGTATTTGTATGTGACCGTACGATTCATTCATGGCGCACCTGCCGATGTATCAAAATATTTTATAATATCAATGAAATATAGTTCGCTTTTTTTAATATATCAATTTGCTATCGGTGTTTCGAAGAGAGAACACACAAAACAAGAAAGTCAATGAAATTTAGTTCGTATTTTTTAAATATACCGTTTTGTTACAGAATGTATGTGGGTCGCTGTTGGTTTGTACGAATTTTCTGATTTGCTCGGGCGGATGATGGCATCCGCCCCTACGGTTTGTGAAAAGCCGCAAGTACATACAGATGTGGAAAATCGCTCGGGCGGGCATGGATTTTCTCCGAAAACGGGCACCCTTTTGTCTGCTTCGCAGA
>ERZ1027171.228-NODE-228-length-27101-cov-11.020853_pt1 | contig 27101 bp, 27 predicted proteins | sample MGYA00519274_ERZ1027171 | MGnify/ENA primary metagenome ERZ1027171 (study PRJEB26926, sample SAMN06164681) | human gut metagenome | biome: ENVO:00009003; feature: ENVO:2100002; material: ENVO:00002003 | host: Homo sapiens | place: USA | collected 2012 ... | reverse complement strand
CGTATGTATCGTGGAAAGCACGGACGAAGTGGTCTGAGCTTGCCTTGGATGCAGAATATGGAGAGTGAGGATTGTACTTGGTTGTCTCCAGGAAGAACTCCTCGCCGTAAGCCTCGTGGTTCTTACCGCTGGATGCCTTGGTAGTGAAAGGAGCAGGAATGCCCTCAGGGTGAGTCATCTGCAATGCACCATACACCTCATCGGTAGAGATGTGATAGAAGCGCTTGCCCTCGTAACCCTCAGGAAGACTCTCCCAGTAAATCTTTGCCGCCTGGAGCAGAGACAGGGTACCCATCACGTTGGTCTGAGCGAAGGTGAAAGGATCCTTGATACTTCTATCTACGTGGCTCTCGGCAGCGAGATGGATAATACCATCAACATGCTCATCTTGCATCAACTTCAAGAAACTATCGAAGTCGCAAATATCCATCTTAACGAACTTGTAGTTTGGCTTATCTTCAATATCTTTGAGGTTTGCCAAATTACCTGCGTATGTCAACTTATCAAGACAGATGATATTGTATTCTGGGTACTTATTTACAAAAAGGCGTACTACGTGTGAGCCGATGAAACCAGCACCGCCCGTGATAACGATATTCTTCATTTACTTTGAACTTTGAGATTTGAACATTGAACTTTATGATTAGTATTTTTGAGCAAACTCCTAACAATCCTGCTTAAGATTAGCTATACACTTCTCCAGAGAATCCACCCAATAAGGAACCTTAACACCAAAAGTCTCCTTGATGGTTCGCTTATCCAATACGGAGTAAGCAGGACGAGTTACAGGAGAAGGATACTCCGAGCTATAGCATGGCTGGATATCGCATTCCGTATGACCGGCGATTCTTGCAATCATCTGGGTGAAATCATACCAGGAGCAGACACCCTCGTTTGAGAAATGATATACTCCAACATATTCATCCTTGCTCTGGGCTGCCTTTACCTTATCCAATATGGTGATGATGGCATTAGCCAAGTCGAGTGCGTATGTTGGAGTACCACACTGGTCGAAGACAACCTTCAACTGTGGCTTGGTTGCCGTCAGATTAAGCATTGTCTTGCAGAAATTCTTGCCAAACTCAGAATACAGCCAAGCCGTACGGATAATCACATAATCACAGCCAGTAGCCATAATCTTCTGCTCACCATGAAGCTTCGTTGATCCATACACGCCAGTAGGAGTACCCTTCTGGTCAGGATTACATGGCACATTATAAGGTTCCTTACCAAAGACATAATCAGTAGAGATCTGGATGAGCAGACCATCCACTTCCTTCATCGCCTTAGCCAGATTCTCAGGAGCCTCCGCATTGAGTTTTTCTGCCAATGCAGCCAGTTTCTCATCCGTCTCGCAGGCATCCACATTGGTCCATGCTGCACAATTCACGATGGCTTTCACATCATTCTCCTTCACCATCTTACGGATGGCATCCATATCGGTGATGTCAAGGAAAGTAGTTTCCAAACCTTCCACCTGATTAACATCGGTAAAGATATAATGATCTGTTGTATTTTGGCTAACGATGCGCATTTCATTTCCAAGCTGACCGTTAGCTCCTGTTACTAAAATATTCATGACCTAGTATTCTAAATTCTTCTTTAATGTTTGATTGCCTTCATCCAATATCGAAAGCAGATATCTTCCATAATCATTTTTGAGCATAGGTTGTGCCACCTCACGAAGTTTCTCAGCCGTAATCCAACCCTGACGGTATGCGATACCTTCCAAGCAAGCAACCTTCAAGCCTTGACGCTTCTCCAAAACTTCGATAAAGGTAGATGCTTCAGACAGAGAATCATGGGTTCCGGTATCAAGCCAGGCAAATCCTCTTGCCATGGTCTGTACCTTCAGCTGCTTATCCTTCAAGAACTCCTGGTTTATGGTGGTGATTTCTAACTCTCCACGAGCGGAAGGCTTAATATGCTTGGCAACTTCCACCACCTTATTAGGATAGAAGTACAAGCCTACCACAGCATAGTTGCTCTTAGGATGCTCTGGCTTCTCTTCAATGCTCAGGCAATTGCCTTGCTCATCAAACTCGGCTACACCATATCGCTCTGGATCACTTACACGATAGCCAAAAACGGTAGCCTTGTTGTTCTGCTCAGCATCAGCAACAGCCTTTGCCAAGATTTGGTTCAATCCTGCGCCATAGAAGATATTGTCACCCAACACGAGGCAAGCAGAATCATTACCTATAAACTTCTCACCGATGATGAATGCCTGAGCCAAGCCATCAGGAGAAGGCTGCTCGGCATACTCAAACTTCACTCCAATCTGGCTACCATCACCCAAGAGACGCTTGAAACCTGGCAAGTCGAAAGGGGTTGAGATTATGAGTATCTCACGGATACCTGCCAGCATCAAAACCGAGATAGGATAATAAATCATCGGTTTATCAAAGATTGGTATCAGCTGCTTGCTGATACCCTTAGTGATAGGATACAAACGTGTACCGCTACCACCCGCTAATACGATTCCTTTCATATTTATTGATTATTATTTTAAACCCTGTCTGTCATTATCCTCAAACCAGTCAGCAAGAGCTTCCTCGAAGCTCCACTTAAACTGATAACCGCAGTTCTTTAACTTCTCACCACAGATATTAGTAGAAATCTGGAGCTTGTTTACTCTCGCAGGACAGATACCCATTGGTGAACCAAGAAGCATAGCAGCTCTTGCCATAGGCATGATTACCCAGTTAGGAATATCAGGAACAAACTGAGTCAAACCAGTTACCTTCTTCATTGCCTCCACGATATGCTGAATAGTATAAGCAGGCTCAAAGCAACAGTTATACAACTCAACACCATGCTCATGATGCTCCAGACGATACAGCATGAAACGAACCAACTCCTTTACATAGATGCAAGCCTTAATGGTATCCTTTCTACCTGGGTAAGCAAACTTATGACCACGGATAGCCCAATACAATCTGGTGAAGTTACCATTCTCACCCTTTCCGAATACCACACCAGGACGAACAATAGTAAGCTGACGATGAGCCGCATCACCATTCTGCCACTTCTCATGAATCTTCTCTGCCACCAACTTAGAGATACCGTAAGCAGTATTAGGAGTAGGCAAAGTTGTTTCTTTCTTCAGTTCCTCAGCAGCTCCGTATGGTGCGATACTTGAAGTAAACACAATCTTCTTGATATTCCACTTCTCAGCAAATGCCACCACATTCTCAGCACCACGAATATTCGTCTCGAAATACTCATGATCTTCATGACCAGGAGTACGATGAACGGCTGCAAAGTTGAAGATGACATCGTCCTCAGTAGGAGTAAATGGCAAGTTCTCGATAGGCTTGCGGATATCATACTCGATGAAAGAAGACTGCAACTTCTGACCATCACACAAAGCTGGCTTGTAATCCTTTACTACCGGATTAGGAGTACCTGGCTTAACAATGTCGAGGTTATATACTTGGGCGTTAGGATAACGCTCCTTAATCAAATTTGTAAGATGGGTACCGATAAAGCCGGTACCGCCAGTGATAATATAGTTCATTTTTGAAATTCAATTTTATTTCTTATATCCCAATTCTTTCAACAGTTTCTTGTTCCATTCAGAACGTTCCTTATCAAAGAACCAGCCCCATTTATTGAAGTACTTCACCATATTCTCCATGTGAATCTTCAACATTTTCTTACTTTTATAAGAGGCAGCCCTATGCGCATGAACCACCGAAACCAATGGCCAGTACATCGTGCGATAATACTTATGCATTCGTCGGGTAATATCAATATCCTCAGGATACATGAAGTATCGCTCATCAAACAAGCCCACCTTATCAAATGCAGACAAGCGGAAGAACATGAAACTTCCCTGATGGTATGGTATGTTTGCAGGAGTCTTGTGATTCCAAAACTCCAAGGTATAACGATAGTTCATCTTCTCTCCCATCTTCTTTGGCATAAAACGACGGAAGATAAGGTCGAAAGGAGTTGGCAACAAACGAGTGGTCAGCTGTAGGCGACCATCAGGATAGCGAAGCATCGGCTGAAGCTGAGCCACATCCTTGTTTGCTTCCATATACTCTGTAATCTTTGAGATGACACCTTCTTCAAAATATACATCAGAATTAATAACCAGATGATAGTCGGCATGAATCTCCTGTGCCTTTTTAATAGCCACATTATGTCCAGGCCCATATCCCATGTTGGCATTATTAAAGATATACTCCACTCCGTCCAACTGAGAGCAGAATTCTCGAAGTTCATCACTAGGCGAATTGTCACTTATATAAATAGGTGCAATACCATTCTTGCGCATAGAATCTATACACTTCTTTAATTCATCGTGATCTGTCTTATAGGTCACAATAGATGCAGTTATTATCATAGCGTAAATTAGAAAGTAAATGGTGAATCAAATTCTTTTAGCAAAGGGTGCTTAGTATCCTTATCACTGAGATTAGCGTGGTCTGTAGGAATCATCCAATCTATACCGAGAGATTCATCCAAGATAGAGATACCACCATCAGCTTCAGGATGATAGAAGTTATCACACTTATACTGGAATACCGCAGTTTCTGACAATACAGCAAAACCGTGTGCAAATCCCTTAGGGATAAAGAACTGGCGATGATTATCTTCCGTCAGTTCTACCGCCACATGCTTACCGTATGTTGGCGAACCCTTACGGATATCCACGGCAACATCCAGCACTCTACCCTTCACGCATCTCACCAGCTTGCTCTGGGTAAACGGAGGGTTCTGAAAATGCAAGCCTCTCATAACACCATAAGAGCTCATACTCTCGTTGTCCTGACAGAATTCTACATGATAACCAACTAAAGGTTCAACCATCTCCTTAAACTCTCGCTCGCTAAAACTCTCAAAGAAGTAACCACGAGCATCACGAAAGAGGCGTGGTTCAATAATAAGCACGCCCTCTATATTTGTCTTTATTATGTTCATTTTAAAAAGTTTTTAAAATTATAGTTTTACATTTTCTAAATCCCCACATAAACAATAATGGGAATCCTACGCCAAAGAATGCGTATACAAAAAGCAAGAGAATATCACCACCAACACCTGGTGTCAAATCACTAAGACTTGCCCCCCCCATAACCTATGCCTTGCAATGCTAAAGTACAAAGTTTAAAACCAACAAAGTGCAATGCCATCACATAAAAAGAGTTGTTGCCTACATATGCAATAGCCTTACCTACAACGTTGGTCTCAATATGCTTACCTATATACATTATTATATATAGCACAGCAGGAGCTGCCCCTATCAGTTGAAGTATATCCTTATATTCATTACCATTCAGAGATACACCACCAAGCATACAAGCAACCTCGAAAGCCACCAATCCACATACAATTGCCAAATACCCATTATCAAAAGACAATTTTATCTTCTGATACATTATTCTGCCAACATATATCAGCAGCATTGCTGTAAATGTATTACTAAATCGTCGAATTGTCAAACCGTACTTGTTGCTCAGTATTCCTGAGATAATGCACATTGCCAATAAAGCTATACTTCTTAGCCATTCATATTGTTTCTCATTCTTAGCTATTTTCTTCATCATCCACGAAACAATGGACAAACCTATCAATGCCATGAAGAGTACATACACAAACCACATAGCACCAACTATAGGTTCTCGACCACCAAGGCAAACTGCCAATACTGTTTGCTTGATGAAATCCATCAAAGAATAGGCATGAATGATAGGTGCTGTGGAATCCAAAGAATACCACCCCATTTGGATAAATATATTATGAAGCAATACAGCAGGGATATAGAAATACAAAATTTTTAAGTATAAAGATGAGAACTTTTTCTTGAATAACAGTTTCGGCTGAACCAATAGTTCTTCTTTGATGAAAAATCCCGCCAACAAAAAGAATGCAGCCACATGCCAAAGACCAAAAATTAATGCCCTTGTGTCAGCCAATCTATACGAAGGATAAGCAAAATTTATATGCCCAAGTACAATCGCGATTATTGATACTCCCTTCGCTATATCAACAGATAAAGAACGCTTTTTACTCATTGTCTTTTATATAGTTATATACATTTCTAACATATGTTGCTTCCGAGAACCTATCTAAAGCTATATTCTGGGCTTTTTCAACAATCTCATATGTCTTTCTCGGATTATTGACAAGTACTTCCAAAGCTGTCAGTACATCATTAACGTTTTTAAATTTAAATCCTGTAACTCCGTTTTCAATTAATTCTGATGTTCCTCCACCATCAAAACCTATAACAGGTATATTACGAAGCATTGCCTCTATTGTCACTCGACCAAATGCTTCAGACCTAGAACACATAAACAAGACATCCAATTTATTATATATTTCCTCGACATTTCCTATAAAGCCTTCAAAAACAACAACATTTTGTAAATCCAATTGCTTTACTAGTCTCTGAATATAATTCTTATAAGGACAATCTTTATCTCCTACTATATGTAAGGAAATATCTTGATACTGATCATGTATCAACTTCATATACTCTATAGCCAAATGTTGCTGCTTTGAAATATCTATATTACCAACAACACCTAATCTCAAAGATTTTGAAAAACTTTTGTTTTCTCGAATAACTTTAGCAGGCGGTAAACCATTATAAATGACCCGCCCGTTTTTGGGAATTTCACAAATAACAGCTTTAGCCACAGCTTTTGAAACAAAAATAATTTTATCACTCCATAAAATTAATTTACGTTTTAACTTTTTACCAAAAATGAAATGACTTCCAAAATCTTCTTCCAAAAACTCTCTTACATGATAAACATGCTTACACCCCAAGATTTTTGCAATAAAGATACTATAAGCATCAACTGAAGAATTAGAATAAATCACTTCAGGTTTTATCATCTTCACTTTCCACAAAAGCAAAGGAAACATTAAAAAATTAAATATCCAAAGTAAAGGTAACGATAAGTATTTTTTATTCCATTTAACATACAATGCTTCATAAAAATAACGAAAAGTATGCACTTTTACACCCTTACTTTTTAGATGTATATAAAATTTACCTTTCGATGGCAGCAAGACATCGACGTCTTCACCTTGACTAATGAAATAATCAATAAGGCTATCTAAAGAACGATTGGAGCCATAGAGAAAGCTATAATGAGATACAAATAAAATTTTCATTTAATTTAATTTTAAAAAATACAAACTCTTTATCCATTTTTTTTGAATTATATAAGCAGGATTGCCAACAACTGTACAATTATCTGGCACATTTTTTACAACGACACAACCTGCTCCTATCACAACATTGTTGCCTACTCTTATATCTCCTAACTACAGAACTTCCCACAACTAACTATGACATTATCACCAACGACAGGAATTTTAGCTTCTTTTCCACCAATAGTCACATTATGGAAACACCTAAAATGCTTTCCTATTGAGATAGCATTCAAATAGGTATTAAAAGCATGTTCCATATACAAGTTTTCTCCTATGTTCATATTTTGATTTATCTTCGTAATTAGGCAACGAGGCAATAGCCATGAAAACAAAAAATGGATTTTACCTATTCGATAATAAAAAAAATCCTATAAGGTTTATCATAAACTAAATAGTAAATAAGCCATTTCCCCGTATCAGATTTTATTATTTGCTTTTTCGAAGAAAAAATAATATAAAAGATGAGGAGCCAATATCGGAAGCTTTAAATATGCCAAATACAGGCAGCTTTTTACTATTTTCATTTTATAATAAAGATTTTACAGTTTGATTTTATAATGAACTCAGAATCTACAATGATTTCTTTATAAATTCTTCAAACTTAAAACTAACATTATTTTTCTTAATATATTCCTTTTTATACTCCATTTGCTGAGCTTTCATTGCGGAAATCTCATCTCTCGTCATATGAGAGATTTTCTTTAGAATAGCATTCAAACTCTCAACACAACCATTTTCAAAAAGGAAGCCATTTTTTCCCTCTTTTATATGTTCTTCGAAAGCAGGAATCTTAGAGGCAATAATTGGAATACCATAATTGATGGCAACAAGAGAAGGACCAGACTGTGTTGCAGACTCATAAGGAAGAACCAAAAAATCCGAGTTTACAAAATAACCAGGAATGTCCTCATTCTGTACAAAGCCATAATGCAATTCGAACTTTTCTTTTTTCTGAATTAGTTTATTGTATTTCTCTATATCTCGTTTAGAGGCATTGCCTGCGATGACAACCTTTATATGAGAATTATTCAATCGGTTTACCGCCTCTATTAATATGTCTAGACGTTTATAATCACGAATCAATCCAAAAAACAACAAGACAACTTGAGAATCTGCCCTTTTTTTTGGAGTTGCCTCTCCGAAATCTTTTGGTGGCATATCAGTATAAAAAGAAATCTTTGCAGGATAATCCGTCATAAATAACTCATTCTGTAGCTTGGAAAAGAAATGAAAGAATTTGAACCTGCTATAAATTTTCTTTTTCAACCAAATCCCCAAAGATGCTCCAAGAGACCTATTGTCTCCATGCTCTAAATAATTATGAGAGGAAATTATAGTTCTCCTTCTTGGAAAAAAGCATAACATCAAAAACAAAAAATAAGGATTTTTACCAGGTATAACAAAATACAAGCTATGTTTATCTCTTTGTTTTAGATAGCATTTCCATAAATATTTAAAAGCCACAATCAAAGAGTGAGGATCTCTATCTCTATACTTCTGATAAACTTGTGTAAAAGAGATACCTGTAGAAAGTTTCTTATGTGGATACTTTGCTCCAAATATAGGATTTAGACAAAATACATTCACTCTGAAACGCTTTGCTAACTCTGGAATAATGGTAACATCAGTATCCCACCAAGAATCATAAGTTATATAATTGATTTGCATAGCAAGTGATTTAACACATTCAACAATCCGTTCGTTTCATTCTCCTCCACCTTAATACTCTTCTTGATTCCAGCATTCTCTCCAGCTTTCACGTCACGAAGACTATCACCAATCATATAAGATTCTGACAAATCAATGTTGAAGTCTTTGGCTGCCTGCAACAAGAGTCCTGGTTTTGGCTTGCGACAATCGCAATCTATTTTGTATTCTGGGCATTCTCCTTCGAATCCCGTGTCTGGATGATGTGGGCAGATATAAATACCGTCAACATAAGCACCTTCTTTGCCCAAAAGGGTTGCCATTTTCTTATGTATCTCGTTGAGTTCTTCCCATGTGACCTCTCCTCTTGCTATCACTGGCTGGTTTGTGACAACAATTGCCAAATATCCACTTTGGTTAATAAGTTTAATTGCCTCAGCTACTCCTTCTATCAATTCAAAGTCATCTATATTGCGAAGGAATCCCACATATTTATTGATTGTGCCATCACGATCAAGGAATATGGCTTTCTGTTTGTTGGTAAGATTCTTTGCCTGAACAACACCATTTTTGTAATCAGCCTCCACTTGATGAAAACGCTCTGGAGTACCCATGTCCTTTACATATTCAGGACTGTCATAACAGAACATCATGTTTGAGCCACACAAAGGTTTGAGTATCTGTCGGTCCAAGTCAACCTTTCCTTGCGGGTATCCAGTCTCTTTGTTGATTTCAAGAGATTTCAAACTAATATCCAAAACCTTGGGATCTATCACATGAAGACCTGCATTCACACGATTATCATACCACAGTGGACGTTCATCTTCCTTGGCAAGCCATTTCTCTACATGACCGTTTTTATCAGCAATAATCAATCCACTATCGTATGGATGCGAGTTGGGATGGGTAAACAGAGTAACAAGACCTCCATGATTCTTATGGAATGCAACCATACGATTGAAATCAACATCGAATGCTGCATCCGCATTCAAAAGAAGGAAAGGCTCATCACCTATTTTTTCCCGCAGTCTAAACAAAGCGCCAGCATTGCCAAGAGGAGATTCTTCTACAAAATAATCTATCTTTGCCCCAAACCGACTGCCATCTCCAAAATAAGCAATAATCTTATCGGCTAGATAACCTACAGTCAATATGATGTCTTTAAAACCTTGCGCACAGAGAGATCTTATTTCACGCTCAAGAATAGGCATACCTGCCACTGGAATCAGTGGCTTTGGTATATTAGGAAAAAGTTCTGCAATACGGGTTCCTCTACCGCCCGCCATAAGTATTGTCTTCATTTCTAACAATATTAAGATTTGATTGTTACGTTATTACTGATTACCAAAGAATTTTTCTTCCAACATCAAGCACAAGCAATGATATACAGGAAGATGAAGTTCCTGAATTTTATACGTCTCTGTCTCAGGAACATGTATACAAACATCTGCGAATGTTTCCAACTTGTTTTCGTTCTGACCGGTCAGACCAATCACCTTCAAGCCCTTTGATTTTGCTGCAACAGCAGCATAAAGTACATTTTTACTGTTACCAGAAGTCGAGATACCCAAGAAGACATCACCAGCTCTACCCAAACCATTCACCTGCTGGGCGAAAATCAAAACTGGTACGGCATCATTCATAAATGCTGTAGTCAAAGAAGGTTCTCCTACCAAAGAGATGGCTGGAAGCGAACCTTGCAGATGATCAGCCAGCACAGTACCCATCTCCGCATCAATCTGCATTAAACGGTCAATCTGAGCTGCATAAATCTTGCGCTTTAACTTAAACTCCTTCATCAACTCACCAACAATATGTTCTGAGTCTGAAGCCGATCCTCCATTACCAGCAACCAGCAACTTACGACCAGCCGAATAAGCTTCCTCCAAGATTTGGTAAGCTTTCAATATATCATCTTTACAACTCTCCAACTGTGGATATCGTTGCACCAGTGTTTCAATATGCTTTTCCATGAAGATTTACCTTTTTACTTTTTTACCTTTTTACCTTTCAAAGCAGTAACATCGTCTGTTGGATAAATCTTCCATCCATGAGCACCACCATCAGAGAACTGGAATGGCATCACAAAACCATTGAGTTTCTTCAAAGCCTCTTCCACTTCCTTCTTACGGGTCGGCTCAACCACAAACATGATGAAACCACCACCACCAGCACCGGAAACTTTACCTGCCTTAGCACCTGCAGCCATAGCTACATCCATAGCTTCCTGAATCATAGGATTAGTGATGTTATTTGCCATTTTCTTCTTGTTTTCCCAACCGTCACGGAGAATGTCTGCAAATCCATCTATATCACCCTTCAAGATGGCAAGTTTCATGTCCTTGGCGCTCTGCTTAATCTTATGCATTGCTTCTACTGCATCGTTATCACCATGAGAAGTATTCTTCTTTTGCTCCTCTATGATAGCAGCACTACTACGGCTCTTACCTGTAAAGTAAAGAAGCATACTTGCCTCCAACTCATCGATAATCCATCGCTTAATCTTCAAAGGATTTACGATTACAATATCATTCTGCAAAAACTCCATATAGTTAAAGCCACCAAAAGCTGCAGCATACTGATCCTGCTTACCACCAGAAAGTCCCAGGTCCTTACGTTCTATCTCATAAGCAAGTCGGGAAATCTCATAATCACCCAATGGTAAACCTAGCCACTCTACAAATGCCTTTAAGATACAGACCACCATGGTAGATGACGTACCTAAACCAGAACCTGCAGGAGCGTCATTGTAAGTAGTAATTTTGAAAGATTTAGCATTAACGCCAAAATCCTTCACCACCCGATTATATACACCCTTAATGAGACTTGCCTCGCCATCAATCTCCAAACAGTCAGTCATCGGATAACTCTTGTTACAATGCGCATCAAAAGCATTGATAGTTATCTGATTGTCATCAGTCTCTTCGATTGTACAATATGCATACAAATTGATTGTTGCATTTAATATCAAACCTCCATATATATCGCTATATGGCGACACATCGGAACCACCTCCTGCTAAACCTAGGCGGAGGGGAGCCTTGCTACGTATAATCATAATAAAATATTCTTAACTATTAAAAAAACGCTTATATTCTTCCATTATAAATTTATTCATAGAATCCAAATATTCCTTGTTTCTCTGCTTAATAGCTTTTATCTCATTTGGATTTTCCCAAATATTTTTGAGAAACTTCACCCAATCTTCCGGTTTATCTGATGCAAACAAAGGAGCGTTGTCTTTCTTGAATACACCTGCCATACTATGCGGATGAACTAAAGTGACTTTATCAAAAGATATTGACTCGAAAGTTTTAATCTTCAAGCCTGTACCTTGAAATACTGGATTGATTGCAACATCAGCTTGGGAATAGAAATCTGCAGGGTTATCTATGTACCCCAAAGCTTTCACACCTTCTATTTCTCCTAATGACGGCAAGACCTTGCAAATGCTTCCACCGACCAACAATTCTGCATCGGGAAACGCCTTTCTTATTATAGGAAAAACGTCTTTCAAGAACCATTTTATGCCATTCTGATTAAACACATTGTTTCCAGACAAGAAAACCATTTTATGATTTCCGACAAAGGGTTGTACATGATATTCAAAATTGCCATAAAGATTAAATATTTTGCTATTGGGAGAAAGAATTTGAAAATAGTCAGCTTCCTGCTCTTGTAATGCAAAAATATTAGGACAACGTTGCATGGCTTTAGCCTCAGTATCAGAAGTAATACACATAATAGGCATACCAATCTTCAAATCTTTATAAGCTATGGCATCGTGAGTTACAATGGCCTTCTTTGATATATGTATATGCTCAAAAAGTCTAGACAAATAATAGTAATTAATAACGCATACATCAAAATGATACCTGGAATTAAGCTTGTTTACCATGTTTTCCAAGCCATATGGATATTGATCATCTACTTTATAATGACTATTATTAAAATACTTTCTAAGATACTTCACAGCAAGCATTTTATATTTTTGATGCTTTTTTACGGTAAACATATGGAATTCATCCTTCCAGTATTTTTTTGTAAACTCTATATCTTTTTGAGATTCTGCGTTTAAAGCAGAATGAATAGCAGGCTCATAAATATACAGAAAATGTACTTTATACCCAAGAGATTTAAAAATCTCCGCTTGCCCCAATATCCATTGTCGATTACCTGCAGAAGTTGGATGTGTAGGACATTTTGAAATAATTAATATATTCATTGTTTTATTTTTTTATGAATCTCAATCTTATAAATCAAATATACACATATGGCAATACATACTTGTGTGTCTGCTCTTGCATACCAGGCTGCAGCTATATTCATAGGCAACATTGCGCCCATAAATAAGGTCACATATCTTAAATTTTTTGGAACCTTTGCAAACACACATTTAATAAATAGCCAAAGATATAATAAAAGACCTAATACACCATTTTCTGCGAACATCATTCCATAACCTACATCAGATAGATAAAGCTTATGCTTCCATTTCAACATTTCTTCATAATTTCCATACGCTCCGCCACATGGAACCCCAGTACCAAATATATCTGTTATTATATTAGGCGACCATTTTGAGAAAAAATACTTATATTCAGTAATTCTAGGATTTTCACCAGCATATAATTGTCCATTAGCTTCCTGATTTGAAATATTAATCAAACTACCTATTACAGAGTCATCAGAAAATTCTATTTGAGATGAACCTATATATAAGAAAACAAAAACTAGTGCAAGGATAATAGCCCATTTTTTATTTGATAAAAATATATAAATTAATGTTACAATACCTGTCCATAAAATTAATTGACGCGTCAATTGCATTACTAGTACTACAAACAGAATACAAGCATATATCATGAATTTATTTTTTTTATAAACGAAAAACTTGCATAAGTAAAGGAAATAAGTTAGTATTAAAGAAAGCCTCCCTATAAAGTTTATTCTAAAAAAACCACGAGACTCATCTTCTATTTCTCCTACAGATTTATATCCGAATGTTACTTCTGGAATTCTGCTAATAGCATATAACCAAAGAATAACATAAAGCCATCCCAATATGATGATTAACCTTTCCAAATCTATTACCTCGGATTTGTTAGTAACAAAATAAAAGAAAATTATAAATACAAAATATGCTGTTGCCCTGTATGATAAAAGCAAACTTTGTCCCCAAAACGCCCAAGCATTAAACATACAAATTACCCATGAAAAGAGAATCCATTGCATTAATTTGTAATATCTACTATTAACCTTTCTAAATATATTTCGATAAGAGATAATAAAAAGGAATAATATTGATAAAGAGGATAAAAAAAATTGTATTTGACTAGACAAAGCATAATACATATAAAACTGAAAGCCGCAAAGAATTAGAAATAACGCCTTCAATATTCGCAAATTGAAGACATCACGAATCTTCATTTTTGAATTAGCTACATCCATTATATAAAAATTCTCCATAATTATCAAAAGCTTAAAAACAATTATATACCATTTCTATTATCTTTTATTTAAACTTTTTGATAGTGCTTTTAGAAAATCAGAACATGAAAGACCTGTTTCTTTTGAGCTTTTTAGCCACCAACACATTGACTTCAGAAGTCCATAAGAAATGAATATTTTTTGTAACATATCGGATTTGTTTTTATGCAAAGTTTCATCAAATATACGAAATAAAGATTGGCGATATTTTATATCTAATGCTGTCGTTTGAATTGTCTGATCATCTAACAACAATTTTATTTTTTCAAAGCTCTTCAACATTGCATCAAACTTAACTAGCATATTACCATTAGAACTAATTGTTTGGTGATTTTCTCGATATTGAAACATTGGTATTTGAGAGTTTGCAACACCATGATTTACTGCCGCTTTATACGCAGTCAAATCATCGCTACCCCATGCCATCGGAATATTTACATACCCTCCAAGGTTCTTCAACCATTGGGTTCGAAAAAGCCAATCACCAATATACTGCTGTCTTTTATTACGTAATCTTCCATAAATCATTGAATAGATTCCTTCCCGTTCAGGACGCATTTCTTGCATATAGCAGAACTGACTATTTTCATCTATAATCTCTGTCAAAGCGTGATATACATTAAGATTTGGATATTTCCCAATAAGTTTATCATATTCGTCCAAGCAATTAGGCAACAACCTGTCGTCATCGCCCATACATATGATATAATCCCCTGTTGCATATCCAAGACAGATATTCCAGTTGTCAACGACATTCAGAGCACCACAATTCTTTTCATTGCGGTAAAATCGGATACGAGAATCTTGAAATCTGTCAACTACAGACTTCAAATTCTCTGGCGAAGCATCATCAACAATTATTAGCTCAAAATCCTTGTATGTCTGAGCAAGACAACTTTCGATTGCCTCATATAAGTATCTCTGCTTGTAAGCAGGAATAGTTATTGAAAATTTCATATAATAATTTTGTTTAAAGATTTTTTATAAATATTGCACTGTATATTTACGGATGTTATAATATAAAAATGGTAAACAATGCAAATAATCATTATTTGAAAAGTTGAAGACTTAGAAATATGTAGTATAAAAAAGAAGTAAACAATATCTTCAATATTCGTTCTTGGATACATGAGTAAATGTCATGTACAATATTTTAATGCTAGTAAAAGAAGTTTATTTATTGATTTCTTTTCATGTTATCTTCGTCTCAATATTATTTTTATTAACTTTCTTGGAATCCTATAAAAATAAGTCCAATAGTTCAAATATGTTTTAATTTGTTCCTTAATTAAAGTGTCATGCAGAACCGTATGGATTGCATATAAATATCCACGCAATTTACAGAGTCGTACGAACTCTGCATTTAGAGGATGACGCTCAAATGGATGCATCAATGATGGCTTATATTGCAGTCTCTCTTGATAATCTCTTTCAATGTTAGTCAGCGCTTCTGTTTCTACTGCCATTTTCTCATAAAAAACAAAACCCTTTTGAGTGTTTGTCGTAACAGACGAAACATTATGAGTCGGGAAATCAAAAGGAATAGTTTTACCTAATCCTATAAAATCACCGATTGTGATATCCGACACTCTTTCTGGTTTTGAATAATTGCAAGAATAGCAGTTCTCTCGCATAGAAACGCCTAGAAGGAAACCTTTTATATAGTATTGCTGAGCCAAATCCAGACGAAATATTTTTTCACGATAGTTGTCCCTCGGGAATAACTTTCGTCTGTCTTTATTCCATAAAGTCAGACGAAAGTTATTCCCGTCATTGCCTCTGAAACGTATATCTGCGATATCTTTCAATTTATATTTCTCCGTGAGATAAGCCACTTCTTCCTTGAGATATTTTGTTGGACAAACACCATGACAGATTAAGTCTACAGTTATAAGATTATCATAATCCTTACGCAAAAATGTCTTTAAGCCTGCGACTTGGCATGGGGTTCCAACAAATAAAACCAATCTTCCATTGCGAAGAAATGTTCTAACTTTCTTGTATGTATCATTTCCTACTAAACTTTGTACATAGCGAGAGCCCTTGAAATTCTCAAGTTCTTCTATCTTTTCCGTATATGTCATGATTGGTGTCATCTCTGCATCATATTTTGATCCAAAGACTACACCTCCATGCTTTATAACATATTCTGACATGCAAGTTCCGATGCCACCAGAAGCACAAATCTTTCTCTTCTCCTTATCATCAATCCACGATGCATAGCATTTTGATGGATATGCAAACCTAAGTACAACGTTGTTTGGACAGGACGATTTGCACAATCCACAATTAACACAGTTAGTTTCATCAACTACTGGATGCATACAACCCAACTCATCTTCCTGCATACTGATGCAACCACGATTGCAAGCATTCACACAAGCGTAACATCCGGTACATTTATCTTTTGGACATATATCCATATTCTATTTTTTTAGCTGTTTGAAATCTATTATTTTACAAAAATGCAATATTGCAATGTATGGAATTCCCCATACAAGTGTTTTTACTACGCAAACTAAAACATAAGCCACTCTTTCATTCATGCCTGTAAACATATCAACACTTATTGGAACTAAAGAAGCTATAATAAAAATACTAGTAGCGATAACCGTAGGGATGATAAAACATCTCATCATTTTTTTTCTACTAAGATTTAATAGTTTCTGATAGAATGAAACATAGTATAATCCTATGATGATACATACATATATAAAATATGCCAATATAGCAGAGCCAACATCGAAATATTTACAAAGAATAATGTTTATTCCCATGGACAACAAGCATCCTGCAGCCGTAACCTTAACCAAAAGTTTTGTCTTACCATATGCTAGCACAAGTGCATTGCCTGGAGTTGTATGCATTTGAAATAGCACCGTAACACACCAAATAATTAACCAAGGAGAAAGGTTCGAGTATTCTGAACCTACATAAGCCGCCAAAACTTCCTTGGCACAAAGAATGAAAGGGAAACACATGAACGCAACTACTGAAGTGGTATAAGTTGTCCACTTATATGCAAATTCATGCATGGCTTTCTCGTCTTTCCTCGCAACCATTTCTGAAGTCTTTGGCAGGAATATTCCAGAGAAAGTACCGCCTATCATAATTATAAGCTGTGGCACAACCTCTATGATTCTATATTCTGCAACTGCATTTGCACCATTTTGAGCAAACATACTCAACAATATCGGTCGAGACTGTGTTGCTGTAACCTGAAACAACGATAATGCAAATATAGAAAGACTAAATGTGATAACCACCTTAAAATCATTCCAATACCATGCTGGTTGATAACTGTCAATCAATCCATCTTTCTGACATTTTATGGCATAAGGCACAAATGCAACAGCGACTAAAGCTGTCAAGAAAAAGAAATACGTAGTTAACTCTATTTTTGCATAAATTACACACACAACAAGTACAGCTTTCAATAAAGCCTGTACACATTGTACCTGCATGGTAAATCCCATTTGCTTGTCTGCAATAAGAAGTTGGTTGAAAACTGTCGTTACCCAGCTTATGACACTGAATAATGCAATGATGAGCAAACATGTCTTTATTTGTAAGAATTGCGGATGAGTTACAGAGAATAGACCTTCTCCCAAGAATGCCACTCCCAACAATAGCAAGACGTTGATTACTGCAATAATGATATAAAATGTAATGTTAGAACGAGCGACCCTAAACACTTTAGCAATATCACCTTCTGCTTTCCATTGTGAATAAAACTTCACAGCACCAGTGTTCATACCTAAGTCTAAAAGATGCATATAGCCATTACAAGCTGTAGCTATTGATAATAGTCCATATTCTGCTTTTCCATAATAGCCAAGCAATAATGGCACTGTAATAAAGCCTAAAATTGCATTTAATATACGTGACAATGTGCTCCAAAAAAGCGAAGATACATAATAATTATCCTTCATGTTATATGTTAATTTTTAATAGCATTTACAAGGTAATCTAAAGAATATTTCCTGTCCTCTTCCAACAGCATGTTAGAATACTTAAAGTCTATACTATCACTCCATTCTGTTGTTTTATCGGAATAGATTCTGTTCATCAATTGATAATGATTCAAGACATCATAAATGCGAGAATTCTGTGAAACCTTATCTGAATCTTTAAATCTCATAAACTCAACAAAGTCCTTGTTTAAGTTGATGGATATGGCTGTTGCATGAAAAGAATCAGTACAAACAAAGGTCGATTCCTTGATTAGTTTTACAAACTCCAACGGTCCTGCATTATTATATACAGTTGCTCCCTCTATTGAAAAATCTGCATTTTCAGCAGCAGGAACTATAATAACATCTTTGATACCTGTTGCTGCTACTACCTCACCTAATTGCTCCTTATACCATGAATTTTTTCCTATCAAATAGCTGAATATAAATTTCTTTGGCAACTTAATTTCTATAGTTGCTTTATCTGAAATATCAGCCCACTCGTTTTTATTAAGAAGGAATGTTGGGTCTAATACTTGAACGACATCATCTCGTCCTAACAACTTAGATACTATACCAACAGCAGTTTTCTCTCTCAACCCTATATGGGAGAATTTTGAAAGCAGTTCTTTGACAATAGGCTTGTGTTGGTCTGGAAAATCATTCAACCCGATGCTTGAGGCATAAGCTATACACTTAGAATCTCCTACAAAATCAAGGAAATAAAATGGTGTAAAGCGAAATGCAGTGTTCCATATTTGGTCACTTCCCGTAAGAAAAACATCTGTTCTTTCTTTCAGCTCATTCAAATTTCTTTTGGAAAGAATTGGCTTATAAAAATTATAATTCTTAGATATGAAATCAGCAAGTTTTCGCTGTTTTAGGGTTTGTTCTTGTGGCTTTATCGTCTCTTTGATTTTTTTTGTATCAATCCCTAATTTACGCAAAATATTTTTTACTTTATACTTTAGTCCAAAATTATTTGGAAAGTTCTGTAAAAAACTCACCTTATATCCCAACATTTCTAATTTTCGATGTAAGGCAAATGATTGGAGACTTGTTCCATAGTTTCCATTTCCAATCCATGTTACTAATACTATATTTTTTTTCATTGAATTTATTTTTATCTGCAAAAAATGCTATTAATACAGAAAACATCCTTAATAACAAGAGAATAAGTCCGTAAATAAATAGTTTGGGAAGCAATATAGTCAATTAATGTTGAACCAACATAAAGCAAATTCGTTTATATCAAGTTAAAATAAACTAACGATTTAAGTTTTTCAGATAACACAGCAGTTTCTTTATCTTAAGAATGGAAATTCTTCATCGTTATTTCAAGCTTACTTTTGCATGTTTCATGTCTAGCCCACAAACCAAGTTGTAACTTTCTAATTGCAGGGCAATTAAGATAGTCTTAAATTAATTGACGATTTAAATCAGAAAGAGGCTTTGATTCCTGTTTTCTCCCATTTGACTTGAATCGACCGGAAGAGAATCTGCAATAACTGTTGCTTGTTTCAATTGACTACTCATATTCTTATTTGAAGAATTCATTAATTCTCTGTTTCTCTTTCAAAGAGCAAACAAGCAGTTGTCCATTCTTCTCGGCTACGATATAGCCATCCAAGCCTTGAACTACTACCTTGCTTTCATCGGCTGCATGAACCACGCAGTTCCTGCATTCATACAAGCGGATGTCCTTGCCAACCTTGGCATTGCCAGCCTCATCCTGTGGAAGCAAGGTTCGGAGACTGCCCCAGCTGCCTAAGTCGCTCCATCCGAACTCGGCTGGCAGGGTATAGATTTCCTTCGACTTCTCCATCACGGCATAGTCAATGCTTATCTTCTCGCAGGTTGGGAAGAGTTTGCCGACCACCTCTTTCTCCTGTTCGGTATAGAAAGAAGGTGCCATCTCGTCCATGATGCTGGCAAGCTGAGGCTGGAAGGTGCGGATTGCCTTGCTGATGGTATCGATGTTCCATACGAAGATTCCGGCATTCCAATAGTAATTGCCAGCGGCAAGGTATTGCTCGGCAGTCTCCAGGTTTGGCTTTTCCTTAAAAGCCTCAACCTTGTAGATCTCATCTACGGCAGTCGGCTCTGCTGCAGCGATATAGCCATAGCCTGTTTCCGGGCGGCTTGGCTTGATACCGATCGTAACGATGGCGTTCTTATCGGATGTATAGCTCAATGCCTTGCTGAGCACTCGCTGATACTCCGAGGTATTAATGACGAGGGCATCGGATGGTGTCACCAAGATATGGATTCTCAACCAAATACTTTTCGATGTAATCGTCCTGGATTGGAGAAATCCTATTGTTGAGTTTCTCCACTTTCTCTGGGATTACATTTACTGCTGTTACATGATGGTGCTGAGATAACAGGGTTACTATACTCAGACCTACGTAGCCGGTACCGGCTACTGTTATATCTTTGAAATTTTTCATCATTATAGTGTTATTTTTTCGAAAACCTACCCGTCCTTCTTTACCATTAAAGAAGGCTCCACCTCTCATCTTGCTCTTCTCCCCTCAGGGAAGAAGAGGGAAACCGCCCTACTCGGTGCTCGGAACCGCTGCGCTCTAAGGTTGGCGGACCATCAAAGGTCTTCGCCATATTGTGCGGGATGGGACCGCCTGGAGAAAAAAACAAGTACTTAGAACGGCAAGTCATCGTGGAAAGATTGAAGTGACATGTTTATTTATATACGTTCTAATTGATGACAAACCTTTTTATAAAGTTGCTTTAAATGCAAAGAAGATATATCCACAAGAGGTTCAAACATGAAATTATTGACATGAATATTCTCAGAAGTAAGCATAACGACTCGATTCATCAGAAGACAAACCTCTGGATATGTATCTGAATAATACTTCTTCAAAACTTTCAATAACTCTCCTGTCTGATTGCTATTGTGTTTCATTTCTGCCTGATGTTCCTCAGAAACTATCGCCTTCATAAGCGTTTCAGCTTTCAATCGAATTGCCATAGATAGAATCAACTTATTTGCCAGATCCACCTCATTTTTATCGGATAGAGCAGCTTCTGCCTCCTCAAAAAGGACATCCGTATATTTCTCTTCCTTGAATGTGATATTCTTGTCTGCTAAACCAGAAAGATGAGACTTAAAAACATCATAGATTGTTTCTATCTTGATATTCTCGGTATCTACTTTCTGATGCAAGCATGAAGTCAAGAGTATGTAATCTGCAGATGAATCACCATCTGTATATTCTATCAAGTTCCTTACAAAAGGAATCAGCCCAATAAATGGACGTTTCTTGTGAACATTTGAAATAAACTTATTCTTGATGATATCTGTCTTATAGATACCTTGACATAAATCTATTTTTCTCTCAGGCGTTCTATTGGCAAAGAATATTTGCTTACAATTAAGTCTAGAAACAACCGTCCGATAGAAATCAAAATTATGTGTTAATATCAGCAAGGTAAACTTATCATTACCTATCAAATCTGCTAAATACTCTATTATTGCATATTTGTTCTTATAATCAAAAGAGTCAGCAATATCATCACATATTATCAATGTTTCTGTATCCAGAGCCTTACGTGATTCTATCTCAAATAAGTTTTGGAGGATATAGAACGCACGCTTTTCACCAAGGCTCAAAGCTGAAAGTAGTTCGTTTTGAGTCTCTTCCTGGATAGCACCATCGTCATCTCTATAGCGAAATCCCAATGTAGCAGCTTGTTCCTTTAGAATCATATCACTTTGATTTTTCAAGAACACCTCGAATGGGACAAAGAAACGAGCATTAAACAATGAAATTACATCATTCCATTTTGCTATACCTTTGTTCGCCTCATTAATAATTTTCAGAATTTCTATCTTTTCTTTATTGTATTGCTGGATAAAATCCTTAAACTCAATTATATTGTTATATAGATATCCTAACAATACCTCTCTACGAAATTTTTCGTAATCCAAGAGAAGTGGTATCAAAAAAGGAGATTGTTGAATGGTTTCCTTGAAAGTACGTAACTCCGCATTGCCTTGCAGCTTTTTATCAATCATATTAAATGCCTTGCGAAGTTTCTCGTTTCCAAGGATTCGATTGATCTCATTCTCATATACATCAGAAAGGATGTCTTTGTTTGTAATCTGTTTACCTCCCTTTAATACTATCATATGAGATGCCTTAAAGAATCGGTTATCTTCCACGGATTTCATCAATTGCACTATCTGATAAGTACCAAACGAGTCCTCACCTTCCGTGAACAAGTTTGAACCTTTTATTACATCTTTATATGACTTGAAATACTCTTCAATACTTTTGATATTGTCTGCAACAAACTTCTCTACCTTACCAGCCTTATCGAAAACGTTATTATACTTAAAGGTATAGTGATAAAAACTTTTCTTCTGTGTAGAGAAATAAGTGTTATATATAGATAACAAGCATTCAAATATGGAAGTCGTTGCTGAATTCGAAAAGGTCTTCAAAATCTCTTCCTCACAGTCTGAGCTGCGAGAATCCGTTGCCAAATTCTTGCGCAAACTATTCCAAGAATCTTTAAGTCTTTGCAAAATTGCATCATAACGTTCTTTTAACTGCTTGTTTGCCAACAATGTACTAAGACATTCGTTTCCGTTGTCTTTTTGGTTGTTGAACACATAACAATTATCTATTGAGATAGGTTTGCTATCCAGCATTATACTGGCAGAAGTAGCTCTATCTTTGAAGATTTTGTCTTGCGGTTGTTTGTTCTCCAAGAGGTCAAGCACGGTTTTAGTGAAAGATGTTTTCATCGTTCCATTTGGCGCATAAATCACGCAAGCGTTCTTTCCTTTGCCAAACTTGATGTCAGAATTCATCTCACCAATGCCATAGCAATTCCTTAAATCTATATAAAGTTGTTTCATGAGTTTTCTTACTTATTAGCCATTAACTAAGGAAGCTTAATAATACTATTCCCTTCATATTTCTGTTATTTTTCTTGCTTATCCTCACACTCATTTGATTGTTTTTGATTATCTAATTGAGCGTTTTTTTGCATATTGGTATTAATCATATTGACAAATGTCTGTGCCATAAAGTTCTGACTCTGCACATTCTGATAAGATTCCCAATCCCAAAATAGATATGTGTCCCACAAGCCTAGGTCTATCTCCTTCTTGAGTTCTTTCATTCTTGCAAGAATAGGCTTACCATTACCATCAAAATATTCATGCCAACAAGAGCGAATTCTAAATACTGACAAAATGTTCAATTCTCCAAGGGTAAACATTTGCAATGGATCCTCAGAATGCTTAAGTATATTATTTTCTTTATCCCATTCGCATTTTGAAAAATCCAAATCCACATATTTCTTTGCCACAGCTCGTACAGCCAACAACCTTGTATTAGAGGAGAAATAGGCATCGACATCCGAAAAGAACAAATCATCGCAGTTTCCCTTGTTAACTTGACCTTTCATCAAGTCTAATGTATCCTTATCGATTAACTTATGCTCAAACTTCACTTCTTCTATTTGAAATAAGTCATTTATAGGCTTAACAACAGGTATGCCTAACTTGCACAAAGCTACAAGAACGGCTCTCTTCTCCACAACATCAAGGGAATTATTGAATTCTGATGCTGCCTTGTCGAAAGTTTGTCCTTGCTTGACATAGCGACAGAACACATCCAATGCCTTGATTGCAATCTTACGCACCTTATTCACTTTTCGGTTCTGGAAGCTATGTTGAAACCATGCTCCGAAATAACCTCCAAGAAAAGCACTCAAGAGTGCTAACAATATACTTATGATTATTTCCATAACATTATCTCCTCATTTGTTTGGCAACAAACTCCAAATAGTCAACAAGACACTTGAAGTTTTCAATTTGCTTGACATAGACAGAAATTTACTTTTCTACATTTTCTTTCATATATCCCAGCAAAGCTTCAAATCTCTTCTTTCGAGACCCTATCGACTTTGTAGATTGCTGCATAGACTGAATATACTTTTGTATATATGGATTCGTTTCCTTTAGCTTAACCTTCGTGTAAAATTCCAAGAAACACTTCTTGTATAAGTTTACATCTTTATCATCTTTAAATAAATAGTAAGCAAACATCCACATTGCATATAGATGAGAAACACTATTTTTATAATAGAGTTGCATATCCTTTATAAGAGTATCCAAAATAGATGCAGTCTCTATGAATGCTTCTTTCACACCTTCCATAAGTTCATCATCCATAGCATTATCAATAAAGTATTTCTTATATAATAGATCAAGCTGGGATTTATTACTATCAACAACCTTGCCTTCTGCCAATGAGAAATATAGCTCAGAACAATACTCTATATCTTCATATCTTACTTTATCTAATCTATTAAGAATATGATTAAAAGGATTCACTTCTGGCAATGTTGACAATAATTCATACAACTTATATTGGCTATACATCGCTTTTCTAAACTCTTGTGCAGACAGTGGTTCACCATTTCGGTTCAACCTATCGAAAACAGCATTTATAGTCTCTTCCTCATCCGAATCGATAAATACAACGCTAATCTGATACTGCCAAAACTCACGTTTAATGTCTACATAACCCGGTTTCGCCCAATCCTTGAAGTATGTACCATCTATAAACTGCTCGCAATAGCCATCATCAGAAGAATCTACTGGTAAAGCCAAATTACCTTCTATAAATTTAAATATTGATGTCAAACGTTGTTTGCCATCAATAACGTCATATTTCGTTTTGCCAGAATCTTGATCTATGAATTCATGAAGGAAGATTGGTGGAATAGGAAAGTTCTTAACAATTGAATCAATAAGAAAAGATTGCTTTTCTATATTCCACACCTCTGAACTTCTTTGGTACTTTGGATCCAAATTGATTTTATCTAAACTTTTAAACTCCCAAAGAGTAGCTATCGTAAAATCTGTCTCATGTCGTTTAAACCTTTTCATAATTTCATTAAATTAGTAGAATTTGGAATTACTACATACTGATCAAACAATGTCATAAGTACTGCATTTAGCACCTCTGGTGGATTAGGATTCACCATAACCAAATGCTTTATATCACTGGGCATCTCCGAAAGATATGTATCTATCTCTTTGCGATCAACATGCCAATAAGAGACACCACAGATAACTACACTGTCATCTTTCTTCAAAGTCTTTGCCAAAACTTTTATGTGATTACGTATATCCGTAGACCAAGATTGTTTTAATCGGGAAGAGTCACCTGCTGGAGGAATAAGTGCATTTATAATATTCAAACAATCTAAATTCTTGTTGTCATATCTAAACTCATCTAATTTATGATTATCAAAAGAATTACGATTAGGAATACTATATGCCGCCCTGTCACGTTTTGTAGAATGAAAAGCAATAGAGCCATGAGGCTTGTAGATGTGTATTTTTTCTTTTGTCGAAGAAAAGCCATCTATACTATAAGGTATAGAAAACATATCCAACAAATTTTCCAGCCAAACATCATAGTTTAAAGACACTATACTGACCGCCTTTATATTACTATCTGCATTCAGCTGCCTCAAATATTTAGTCCATCCCCAACTTTTAAGTTTCCCTTTAGCTTTTGTAATATCGACTTTTCGTGTATAATAGACAAAAAGAGACATCAAATATTGTTCTAATTCATTATAAGCACGTATATAAATCTTGTCCTTAATCTCCGTACGCTGCGGTAAAATATTGGCACATGTAATAACTTCTTCTATTATTTCCAAAGCTTGCTCCTTATCAAGATAAGGACGTGCCCCCAATGTCCACAAATTGGGACAATTTTGAAATGACAGGAAACCAGGCGCTTCGGTTTCTGGCCATGGTACATCTGCGCCACATGCAAATAAATTATTCAAATTTATTACATCAGACTTACCTATGGTTTTCATCATATCAATAGAAAAGCCATTGCCAAGAAGTATAAAAACATTCTTTTGAGATGCCATAGTTTTAAACTTTAATTTAATTTTTGAAAAACTCTTTGCCAATTTTCAAAGCTAACTCAGAAGTCTTAATGGGTTCTATTTTTAACATAGGTAATTCTTCGTTATGATTATTTCCTACGATATCACCTAAAACTTGTTGCTTTGTCAAAATAACAATATGTGAACAATCTTCCGTTTGTTTTGCCAATACTCCTTGCACTTCTTTGCGATTATTCTCGTTACCAACAATAATATACTTTACATCCGAAAAAGAAAAGTTCACACCGTTTTTACCCAATATTGATTTTTTATATCTCTTTTTAAAATCTTGATACTGACTCTCAAAAAGGCACAGTTCGTAGCCTTTAATATCCTCCTGATGAGGAACTAGTCTTACTTCCTTTTCATCATAGAAACGATATTTTTTATATCTTCTATTAAGCAAAACTCCTTCTATTGATTTCATATAAGCAAAGGGAAACATAGCATTTTCAATTACAGACTTATCTTTTGATGCAGCAGCCTCTACAAGCCTATTAATCATTCTTTTCTTATAATCAGAATTAGCATGACAATAGCAAACTGGATTAAAACCGTTTTTCTCTCCCCATTCTCTAGACAATCCAATAGCATAATCTCCATATGCCCATTTTGAATCAGTAAATTCAGACAAAGGCAAATCACAAAGACTTATCATTGGAAAAGCTATTCCTCCTATCTTTCTAAAAGACAATATGTTTTCCAAACTATAAGAAAAATACAATTTCTTTGCCTTGAGAATGCCCATCAAACCGTCCTTTTTAGTTTGATGCCATAAAACATTTGAACTCAATCCCATAGTAATAACATATTATTCGATATATTGTAAATCACCGTTAGAACGTAACTACTGATTTTCAGTAGTTAGCACATCCAACA
>ERZ1027171.222-NODE-222-length-27761-cov-10.227207_pt1 | contig 27761 bp, 18 predicted proteins | sample MGYA00519274_ERZ1027171 | MGnify/ENA primary metagenome ERZ1027171 (study PRJEB26926, sample SAMN06164681) | human gut metagenome | biome: ENVO:00009003; feature: ENVO:2100002; material: ENVO:00002003 | host: Homo sapiens | place: USA | collected 2012 ... | reverse complement strand
CGTCGCGCACGCCGATCTGGCGCAGCTCGATGCGGGTGTGGAAGATGCCGGCCAGGTCCTTGACCAGCTCACGGAAGTCCACACGGCCATCGGCGGTGAAATAAAACATGATCTTGGAGCGGTCGAGGGTGTATTCGGCCTCCACCAGCTTCATTTCCAGCCCGTGGCGGGCGATGCACTCCTGGCAGGTGTGGTAGGCGCGCTTTTCGTCCTCACGGTTCTGGCGCATCCGGCGAACATCCACGCTGTCGGCCATCCGGGTGATGGGCTTGAGGGCCTTGGGGACAGCGGAGTCGGCGATCTCCTTCACGCCCTGCACCACTTCGCCGCACTCCACGCCCCGGGCCGTCTCGACGATAACATAGTCGCCGGTCTTGATGGGGGTGTCTGCGGGGTCAAAATAATAGGTCTTGCCGTTGTCCTTAAAACGGACGGATATAACTTTCTTCATAGCATTCCTCTTTGGGATCATATCGAACGTATATAAGCCCGGAACATGGGCCTTATGCAGTCTGGATAGGCGCTGTGCCTGAAATTGCGATAAAATTCCATTCTGCATTCTAGTATAGCATAATCCGGCCCGTATTTCCACGAAATATGGCAAGAAAGTAGCCGGGATATTCCCATTGACTTCCTAAACGAAGGTGGCTTAAGGAAAGTTTTGTTAAATATTAACTTCAGGACTATTGCAAGGGAGATTCCCTCGTGTATAATAGGAATGATAAGAAGCGTTCAGAGGGTGCTGCCGTAGTTGCGGCGTACCTTTTGCCGCGCGGCGGCATAAAAAAGAAATGGATAGGAAATCATGGAAAAATTCAGTGTCAAAAAGCCGTTCACCATCCTTGTTGCGGTCATCATGGTCCTGCTGCTGGGCTTCGTGTCCATCACGAACCTGCAGACGAACCTTCTGCCCGACATCAGCACGCCATACCTCATGGTGGTCACTGTCTACCCCGGTGCCAGCCCGGAGCGTGTGGAGTCAGAAGTCTCCGATGTGATGGAGAACGCGCTGGGTACAGTGTCCGGCGTCGAGAGCATCACGGCGACCTCGGCAGAAAACTACAGCCTTCTGCTCATGAAATTCGCCGAAGGCACCGACATGAACAGCGCGATGGTCAAGACCTCCAATAAGGTGGACCAGACCGCGTCCAGTCTGCCCAGCACCTGTCTGACCCCCTCCATCATCGAGTACAGCCTGAACATGAACGCCTTTATGACGGTGGCTGTCAGCCGGGAGGGCAGCGATGTCTACGATCTGTCGGACTTCGTGGATAACACCCTCGTGCCTTATGTGGGCCGCACCGGCGGCGTTTCCAGTGTGTCGGCCAACGGCCTCATCGAAAAGATGGTGCAGGTGCAGCTGAATCAGGATAAGATAGACGAAGTGAACGCCCGCCTGCTGGAACTCATCGACACCCAGCTGGCCGACGCCCGCGCCCAGCTCGATGACGCCGAGGCCCAGATCGCCGAGGGCCGTGCCGAGTACGAAAAACAGCTGAAAAACTTTGGCGACACGGTCTCTGACACCGTCATGGCCCAGATGGGTACGGAGGTGGCCGACGCCGTCACCGTCGTGCGCGACCAGGCGCAGGCTTTGCTGAGCAGCATCAACCAGCTCATCGGCGTGGTCAATGAGCCGGAGATCCAGCAGGCCCTCATCGATGTCCGCGACGGCCTGCAGCGGGTCGTGGACCAGTTCAACCAGACCGGTATGCGGGACATCGACTCCCTCATCGAGATCGTCGGCGAGCTGCGCGACATCACCGATAAGCTCACCGCCGCTCTGCAGGAGCTGCAGGGCCGTCTGGGTACCAGCGACGGCACCGTCTCCGACCTTGCCGACGAGCTGGAAGTCTCCAACAGCCTGAGCACCATCTATAAGACTCTGGACGAGGTCATCAAAGCCATGGATAATGTCCCCGGCCTGATGAACCAGTTCTCCGTCGCTCTGGGCAGCTATTCCAGCCAGCAGCTCAGCGCCTATATGCAGTTCACCGAGGCCCGGGAGAAGCTGAAGGACTACGAAAACCAGCTGGAAGACGCCAAGCAGCTCTACGAGGAGACCAAGGAAAAGGCCCTTGCCAGCGCCGATGTGGCCAAGCAGCTGGACATCAAGACCCTCGCCCAGCTCATCTACGCCCAGAACTTCTCGATGCCTGCCGGCTATGTCGCCGATAAGAGCGGCGAGTCCTGGCTGCTGAAGGTCGGCGAAGAGTACGACAGCGTTTCGGACATCGAGGGCGCACTTCTGCTCCACGTCGATGGCTTCGGCGATGTCCGCCTCTCCGATGTGGCCGACGTGGCCGTCATCGACAATGCCGAGGCCAGCTACACCCGCCTGAACGGGGAGCGGGCCGTGGTGCTGAAAATTTTCCGCAACGCCAATTCCAGCGCCAGCAGCGTCTCGGACGGCTGCCTGAATGCCTTCAAGGAGCTGCAGGCCCAGTATTCTGACCTTCACGTCGTCGTCCTGTCCAATCAGGGCAACTACATCACCATCATCGTCAACAGCATCATCAGCAGTATGCTGGTGGGCGCTGCGCTGGCCATCATCGTGCTGGCCATCTTCCTGAAGGACATCAAGCCCACCCTCGTGGTCGGCGTCAGCATCCCGCTGTCCGTCCTGTTCGCCGTCGTTCTGATGTACTTCACCGGCCTCGACATGAACATCATGACGCTGGCGGGCCTGTCGCTGGGCGTCGGTATGCTGGTGGACAACTCGGTGGTCGTCATCGAGAACATCTACCGTCTGCGGGGCCGGGGCGTACCGGCGGCCCGCGCCGCCGTGCAGGGTGCTCGTCAGGTAGGCATGTCGGTGGTAGCCTCTACCCTTACTTCGGTCTGTGTCTTCCTGCCGGTGGTGTTCGCCTCCGGCACGGTGCGCAGCCTGCTGCAGCCCATGTCCATGTGCATCGGCTACTGCCTGATGGCCTCTCTCATCGTGGCCATCACTGTCGTGCCTGCCGCTGCTTCCACCGTCCTGAAAAAGGCTGAGCCGAAGCGTCTGGTCTGGTTCGAAAAGATCCAGGATAAGTATGCCCACAGCCTCGAGTGGTGCCTGCAGCACCGCGCTCTGCCGCTGCTGGCTGCAGTCGTCCTGCTGGCCTTCTGCGGCTGGAAGGTCTTCTCCATGGGCGTCGTCCTTCTGCCCGAAATTTCCAGCAATGAGGCCACCATCGCCCTCTCCACCGACGACGGCCTGACCAAAGAGGAATCCTACGGTGTGGCCGGACAGGTCGTCGAGGCCGTCATGGCCGTGGACGGCGTGGAAGAGGTGGGCGTCACCACCGATACCACTGTGGCCGGCATCGACATCGGCCAGCTGGGCCTGCCCAGCGCCATCACCGACCTGCTGAGCGCCGCCAACAGCTACGGCAGCTATCAGTTTAACGTCATGCTGGACGAGTCCCTCTCCTCCACTAAGATCGCCGCCGTGGAGCAGGCCCTGAATGATGCGGTGGCCAGCGTCGAGAACTGCACCGGCACCGTCGAGATCAGCGGTATGCAGGACCTGACCAGCCAGCTGAGCAGCGGCCTCTCTGTCAAGATCTACGGCCCTGACGCCGATACCATTACCGCACTGGGCGATAAGGTCGTCCAGATGGTCAACGACACTGAGGGCTTCGCCAACGCGGCCACCGGCCTCGGTCAGGGCGATGCGACCATCAATCTGGACATCGACCGCGACAAGGTCCGCGCCTACGGCCTGACGGTTGCGCAGGTCTACCAGCAGATCGCCGCCAAGCTCACCACCACCACGACGGCGGAGACCCCCGTCACGGTAGACGGCTCCACCATGAAAGTCCAGATCAGCGACAACCTTGACCCTGTGACCAAGGAAAACATGATGGACATGACCTTCACCACCAGCGTCATGGACGCCACCGGCACCACCACCACCGGCACCTGCACGCTGGGCGATATTGCTTCCTGGACGACGGGTACTGCCCCCGACTCCATCACCAGCGAGAACCAGACCCGCTACATCACGGTGTCTGCCGACACGCTGGACGGCTACAACACCACGGTCCAGTCCCGTGTGCTGCAGAAGACGCTGGACGACTTCGCTCTCTCCGATGAGATGCCCGAGGGCTGCTCCTTCTCGCTGGGCGGCGAGTCCTCCACCGTCAACCTGATGGTCGATGAGATGGTGCAGTGGATGGCTCTGGCCCTGCCCTTCGTCTATCTGGTCATGGTGGCGCAGTTCCAGAGCCTGCTGTCCCCCTTCATCGTCCTGTTCACGGTGCCGCTGGCCTTCACTGGCGGCCTGCTGGGTATGCTGGTCACCGGCCAGCAGCTGACCATGATCTCCCTGATGGGCTTCATCGTCCTGATGGGTACCGTCGTCAACAACGGCATCGTCTTCGTGGACTATGCCAACCAGCTGCGTCTGGGCGGTCTGGAGCGCCGTGCGGCCCTTGTCGCCACCGGCAAGACCCGTATGCGTCCTATCCTCATGACCACCCTGACCACCGTTCTGGCCATGCTGCAGATGGTGTTCAGCAACGATATGGCGAGCCAGCTCATGAGCGGCATGGCCATCGTCATCATCTGCGGCCTGAGCTATGCCACCCTGATGACCCTGTACATCGTCCCCATCCTCTACGACATCCTCTTCAAGAAGCCGCCGCTGGTGGTCGATGTGGGTGACGACGGAATGGACGACATCCCCGACGATGCCGCCGAGTATATCGCGCAGTCGAACGCCGCCGCGGCTCAGCCGGAGACGTGACCTTTACATTGAAACGAAAAAGAGACTGCCGCAGCGCGGCAGTCTCTTTTTGCGTGAGGGCAAAGCCTCTCCTAGTAGGAGAGGCCTTGGCATGCCGGAAAGCTTATCCTCTTCGCCAGAGGCTCCCCTACTAGGGGAGCTGTCGAGCGGAGCGAGACTGAGAGGTTGTAACAGCCCCCTTTTTGCAATATATCCAAAAAATCTCTCGAAATTTTGGAAGATAAATCTAAAAGCATTCTCACAAAAGTCTGGAAAACTGTGCTATAATCATAATTATGGACGAGGTTGGGGCTGCGTTGCCCTGACCGAAAATAATGAAGAAGGAGGCGAGCCTTATGGCACAGTTCCGCTCCAAGCCCTTTGGTGTGACCAAAAACGGCGATAAGGTGGATGAATACATCATCTCCAATCCCGGTGGACTTGAGGTCAGCGTGCTGAACTATGGCTGTGTGATCAAAAATCTCTTCGTCCCTACAAAAACGGGTCTGGTGGATGTGGTCGTCGGACACGACACCCTCGCCGACTATGAGGCGGATTTCAACTCATCCGGCAGCACCTGCTGCGGTGCGTTCGTGGGCCGGTACGCCAACCGCATTGAAAATGCGGAATTTTCTCTCAGCGGCAAGACCTACAAGCTGGAAGCCAACAATGGCAAAAATCACCTGCACGGCACCTTCCCCCGCAAAATTTACGATGTGAAGATGTTCGGCGACACCCTTTTGATGGAGACCGAAAGCCCGGCGGGCGAAGACGGTTTCCCCGGAAATCTGAAGGTCAGTGTGCGGTATATCCTCACGCCGGACAACACCCTGCGGATGGACTACCGTGTGTCCACCGACGAGGACACCATCATCAACCTGACCAACCACACCTACTTCAACCTCGACGGCGGCGGCAATGTGCTGGGCCAGAAGCTCCGCATTTACGCTTCCAACTACCTCGAGGGCAACAACGAGACCTGCCCCACGGGCAAGATCCTGCCCGTGGACGGTACGCCGATGGACTTCCGCACCGGAAAGCCTTTGGGACGCGACCTCGACACCGGCTTCTACCAGACCACCATGGCGGGCGGCGGCTTCGACCACTGCTATGTCCTCGACCGGCCCCGGGGTGCCAGCCAGAGCCTCTGCGCCTGGGCGTCCAGCGACAAGACCGGCATCAGCATGAAGATGTACACCACCCAGCCGGGCATCCAGCTCTACACCGGCAACTTCCTGCAGAACTGCCCCTCCCCCGGCAAGGGCGGCGTCCCGCTGGAAAAGTACGGCGGCTTTGCCCTTGAGACACAGCACTTCCCCTGCAGCCCCTCTCACCCGGAGTTCCCGACGACGGTGCTGCGGGCAGGCAAAGTCTTCCGGGCCAACACTACGCTCCGCTTCTTCACCGGCCGTCAGTGCGGCCGTTTGTAAGCAAATATCAGCCGCAGCAAAGGGCAGCTCTCTTGCGGGAGCTGCCCTTTGCTGTTTTTGCGTGTCCTCTCCATGCCTTGCGGACTAAAAATCTTTGCAGTTCATCAGACTGGATGAAAAGATGCAACAAAAATACATTTTAATAAAAAAGCCGGTACTTGATTCTCTGTGCAAAAAGCGGTATCCTTTAGGCAGGCAGAGCACAAGGGCTCTGTGCGAAGCAACATTTGGAACAAGAGAGGTACTGGACATGGCTATTTTGGTTTCCGGCGGCGCAGGCTACATCGGCAGCCACACCTGCATCGAGCTCCTGAATGCCGGCTACGACGTTGTCGTGGCGGACAATTACTATAATGCATCCCCTGTGGTCCTCGACCGCGTCAAGCAGATCACCGGCAAGGACTTCCGCTTCTATCAGGCCGATATGACCAAACACGAGGATGTGGAGAAGATCTTCGCCGAGTGTCCCGACATCACGGCGGTCATCCAGTTCGCAGCCTATAAGGCTGTTGGCGAGAGCGTGTCCAAGCCCATCGAATACTACTACAATAACCTCAACTGCACGCTGGTCATCCTGGATGTGATGCGCAAGCACAACTGCCACAACTTCGTGTTCAGCTCTTCCGCCACCGTCTACGGCGACCCCGCCAGTGTGCCGATCACCGAGGACTTCCCCGTGGGTGCCACCACCAACCCCTACGGCACCACCAAGGCCATGACCGAGCGCATCCTCACCGATGTCTGCAAGGCTGACCCCACCCTGAACGTGGCTCTGCTGCGCTACTTCAACCCCATCGGCGCCCACAAGTCCGGCCTCATCGGCGAGGACCCCAACGGCATCCCCAACAACCTCATGCCCTACATCGCCAAGGTGGCTGTGGGCAAGCTGGAAAAGGTCCATGTCTTCGGCAATGACTACCCCACTCCCGACGGCACCGGCGTCCGCGACTACATCCATGTCGTGGATCTGGCCCGCGGCCATGTCTGCGCCATCAAGAAGCTGGAAACGAACTGCGGCCTCTTCATCTGCAACCTCGGCACCGGCAAGGGCTACAGTGTGCTGGATGTCATCCACGCCTTCGAGAAGGCCTGCGGCAAGCCCATCCCCTACGTCATCGATGCCCGCCGCCCCGGCGACATCGCCGAGTGCTATGCTGACCCCACCAAGGCCAGGAATGAGCTGGGCTGGGTGGCTGAGTACGGCATCGAGGAGATGTGCGCCGACAGCTGGAACTGGCAGAAGAAGAACCCTGACGGCTACCACACTGCGAACTGAATAAAAAAACGATAAGAGCCTGTACGGCGGGTACTTCCCGGGTACAGGCTCTTATTTTTTGCACTTTTTCGGATATTCGAGGAAGGCGGCATGATTTTTTCAGAGAACAGTTCAGAACAGCCTCGTTTCTCTTGACAACGCCGGAAAGTTAGCCTATATTACTGTTGTTAATGCAAACTAACAAACGCGCTCGAGAGGAACATTCCATATGACGTTGAAAGATTTGAACATCGGCGAGACTGCCGTGGTCGGGACCGTGGGCGGCGAAGGCGCTCTGCGGCAGCATTTTCTGGATATGGGGCTGATCCCCGGTGAGGAGGTCACGCTGGTCAAATTTGCCCCCATGGGCGACCCGATGGAGCTGAGCATCCACGGCTACGAGCTGACCCTCCGGCTGGACGATGCCGCCCGCATCGGGGTCACTCTGGCCAAAGCCCCGGCGGTGAAAAAGGCAGCGGCAGAAAGTGACAAGCCGGTGGAGCACCCGGGCCTCGGCGAAGGCGGACGCTACCACACCAAAAAGGGCGAGAACCCTCTGCCCGACGGCACGACCCTTACCTTTGCGCTGGCGGGCAACCAGAACTGCGGCAAGACGACCCTCTTCAACCAGCTCACCGGCTCCAACCAGCACGTCGGCAATTTCCCGGGTGTGACGGTGGACCGCAAGAGCGGTGCGATCCGGAATAACCCGAATACGGAGGTCACAGACCTGCCCGGCATCTACTCCATGTCGCCCTATACCAGCGAGGAGATCGTGACCCGGCAGTTCATCATCGGCGAGAAGCCCACGGGCATCATCAATATCGTGGACGCCACCAACATCGAGAGGAATCTGTACCTCACCATGCAGCTCATGGAGCTGGATACGCCGATGGTGCTGGCGCTGAACATGATGGACGAGATGCGCGGCAACGGCGGCACTGTCCGCATCAATAAGATGGAGGCCATGCTGGGCATCCCGGTCGTGCCCATCTCTGCGGCAAAGAACGAGGGCGTGGACGAGCTGGTGGATCATGCGCTCCATGTCGCAAAGTATCAGGAGCGGCCGGGCCGGATGGATTTCTGCGGCGAGGAGGATCACGGCGGCGCAGTCCACCGCTGCATCCACGGCATCATCCACCTGATCGAGGATCATGCCAAGGCCGCAGGCATCCCGGTGCGCTTTGCGGCCACAAAGCTCGTGGAGGGCGACCAGCGCATCGAGGCGGCCCTGAAGCTCGACCAGAACGAAAAAGAGATGATCGAGCACATCATCGTCCAGATGGAGCAGGAGCGGGGTCTGGACCGCGCCGCCGCCATCGCGGATATGCGGTTCCACTTCATCCACCAGCTGGTGGAGCAGACCGTCGTGAAGCCCCGCCAGAGCAAGGAGCAGCTCCGCTCGGCCCAGATCGACCGGTTCCTCACGGGCCGCTATACCGCCATCCCGGCCTTTGTGGGCATCATGGCGCTGGTGTTCTACCTCACCTTCGGCGTCATCGGTCTGGCGCTCCAGAACCTGCTGGAAGTGGGCATTGATGCCCTGACCGCCGCGGTGGACTCCACCCTCACGGCGTGGAACGTCAACGCAGCCGTCCACTCGCTGGTCATCGACGGCATCTTCACCGGTGTGGGCAGTGTGTTGAGCTTCCTGCCCATCATCGTGACCCTGTTCTTCTTCCTCTCTCTGCTGGAGGATACCGGATACATGGCCCGCGTGGCATTCGTGATGGATAAGCTTCTCCGCCGCATCGGCCTCTCGGGGCGCAGCATCGTGCCAATGCTCATCGGCTTCGGCTGCACCGTCCCCGGCGTCATGGCCAGCCGCACTCTGCCCTCGGAGCGCGACCGCAAAATGACCATCCTGCTCACCCCCTTTATGAGCTGCTCGGCCAAGCTGCCCATCTACAGCCTGTTTGCGGCGGCCTTCTTCCCGGAGCACGCGGCTCTGGTGATGGTCAGCCTCTATTTCCTCGGCATTGCGGTGGGCATTCTGATGGCCATCCTGCTGAAGAGCAGTGTCTTTAAGGGCGAGGCCGTTCCCTTTGTGATGGAGCTGCCCAACTACCGCCTGCCCGGCCTCAAGAATGTGGTCCAGCTGCTCTGGGAAAAGGCCCGCGATTTCCTCCAGCGCGCCTTTACGGTCATCTTTGTGGCGACCATCATCATCTGGTTCCTGCAGAGCTTCGACCTGCGGCTCAGCCTCACCGCTGACCCGCAGCAGAGCATCCTTGCATGGCTGGCCAGCGGTATCGCGCCGCTGTTTGCGCCACTGGGCTTTGCCGACTGGCGGGTGTCTACGGCCCTGATCACCGGCTTTATGGCCAAGGAGAGCGTCGTTTCGACCCTCACCATCCTCTATGGCTCCTCTGCAGCCTTTGCCGCCGCGCTGTCCCCGGCGGCGGCTGCACCTCTGCTGGTGTTCTGCCTGCTCTATACGCCCTGCATCGCGGCGGTGGCCTCGGTCAAGCGGGAGCTGGGCGGCAAGTGGGCGTTTATCATGGTGGCAAATCAGTGCATCGTAGCATGGCTGGCGGCCTTCGGCACGCGGCTCATCATGATGCTGTAAAGAAAACGGAAACAGGGAGCGGCCTGCAAGATGCGGGCCGCTCCTTTTCTCTTGACGATCGCTGCGTTTTTGTGCTATTATTACTTCAAATTTGAATGATACAATTTTGAATCACAAGGAGGCGCCCCATGAATACCCCGGGCATCGAATTCGGGCGGAAGATCTCGGCGGCTTACGCCGCCCTCTGCAAGCCCCTGTGCCAGAAGCTCCATCTGCCCCAGACGGCTTTTGACATCCTGATGTTCCTCGCCAACAACCCCGGCTACCAGACCGCCAGCGATGTGGTAGAGGTGCGCAAACTGAAAGCAAACCTCGTCTCGGTGAACGTAGACCGTCTGGTGCAGGAGGGCTACCTCGTCCGCGAGGCTGACCCCGGCGACCGCCGCCGCACCCTGCTGCGCTGCACCGAAAAAGCCTGCCCCATCATCGAGCAGGGCCGGGCCTTGCAGGAGGAATTTGGCGCACGTCTGCTGGAGCACACCAACGAAGCACAGCGAAAGGCGTTCTTCGAGACGATGGACATCATGAATAAGAATCTGGACGCCATTCTGGAAGGAGAAGCATGAACATTTTATCCTCGGCGTGGTGGTCATGGGCTTCAACTGGCTCAGCTGACCGTATCCGGACAAAAAGAAATGCCTGTGCGGCAGATGCTGCACAGGCATTTTTAATGTTCTTTTAACGGACGAACTCGACCTCAACGTCGCCGTTCTTGGTGGCGAGGTTCAGCTTGTTGGGGGCATCTGCATTCTGCTGCAGAGTGTCCTTGCCGAAGAAGACGAAGTTCTTGTCGTTGGCGTCGGAGACGCGGATCTTGCCGCCGCCTGCGGCCAGATCAAAGCCGTAAGAGCTGCCGCTGCCGATCACAGAGCCGGTGATGCTGCCGTTCTGCACCTTGGCGTTGCAGACGTTGGCAGAGATGTTTTCCAGCTTGAGGGTGCCGCTGTTCTGGATGGTGGCGGCCACATTCTGGGAGGTGACGCCGCTCATGGTGATCTTGCCGTTGCGGGTGGTGCCGCTCAGGGTAGAACCGTTGAAGTTCGACACCTCGATGCGGCCATTGTCGGTGGTGAGGCTGGCGGTCTGTGCCGAAACGCCGTCCAGCGTGATGTTGTCGTTGGTGGTGCTGACGGTGATGTTTGCCAGCGTCTGGCGGGGTACCTGCAGCGTCAGGGTGCAGCTGCGGGTGTCCTGGCTCTGGATGACAAGGGAAGCGTTGGGCTCCCGGGTCTTGGTCACGGTGAGGGTGCTGCCCGCCACCGTGAAGTCGTAGAGCTTGGAGCTTTCAAAGGCGTAGCTCGAGGTGTAGGTGTAATCGGCGTGGACGTGGTCGATGTCGGCGGCCTGCAGAATGACCGCAGCGCTGTTGTCCTGCACCACGATGGCGTTGATGCCGGCCGGTGCGTCATAGCTGGCGCTGTAAGTGGCCACAGATGCCGCCGCGCCGCAGAAGAATGCAGCCGCCGTGACAGCTGTCAGAAGAGCGAGAAGAAACTTTTTCATAAGGAAAACCTCCTGTCGCAATAAAATAGATGAGCGGAATGTCCCGCAGAAGATTTTACTTTATCCGTCCGGGCCGCAGCTGCGGCCGGATAGAATTTCTCACCCTAAAAATACCGCGGCAGAGAAAAAAAGTCAAGAGAGAAAAAATGAACAATAAAAAACGCCTGCACAGTGGTGCAGGCGCAAAAGCAGGATAAATTATTTTTCTTCGATGGTGGAGTGCTCGATGACATAGTCGGCAGCGCGGCGGATGCCCTCGTTGCGGCGGATGGCCTCCACGTTGGACGCAGCCTTGATTTCCTCGAGGGTCTTCTTGGTGCGCTCAGCGCGCTCGGACAGGGTCTTGTCGATGTCCTCCTCAGTGGGAACGAGGTTCTCGTTCTGAGCGATCTGCAGCAGGGCCATCCGGGCGCGGGTGTTCTTCTCCGCAGCAGTGCGGACAGCGGCAGTGAAGCTCTCGCGGGTCTGATGGATCTGGCTCAGGTAGCGGTCGAGGCTCAGGCGCTGCATCTGCAGCTGCTGCTGGATCTGCTCCATCTCCTGCTGATAGGCGCTCTCGACGAGAACGCTGGGCAGCTCGCCCTCAGCGGCTGCGGCCAGCTGGGTGAGGATGGCGTCCTTGGCGCGGTTGAGCGCGGCGGCATGTTTGTTGTCGTGGAGCTGCTGACGGATCTGGGCGCGGAACTCGTCCATGGTGTCCACATTGGCAGCCTTCTTGGCAAAATCGCTGTTCAGAGCGGGCAGCTGGCGGACGCAGACGTCGTGCAGCTTGATTTTGAAGACCACGGGCTTGCCGGCCAGGTCCTTGACGTGGTAGCGGGCCGGGAAGGTGACGAAGATGTCAAACTCCTCGCCGCCCTTGTGGCCGAGGATGCCTTCCTCGAAGCCGGGGATCATCCGGCCGCTGCCCAGCTGCAGGGTCTGGTTCTGGGCGGCGCCGCCGTTGAAGGGCTTGCCTTCCAGCAGGCCCTCGTAGTCGATGTGGACGATGTTGCCCTTGACGGCCGGACCCTTGTGAGGCACCAGCTCAGCGGCCATGGCGCGGCGGCGCTCCAGCACAGCGTCGATCTCCTTGTCGGTGACTTCCGGGGTGACGCACTCGGTCTTGAAGCCGGTGGTCTGGGTCAGGCTCAGCTCAGGCTGCAGGGCGGTGGTGGCAGTGGCCACAAAGCCCTCGTCCTTCTTCACGCTGACCAGGTCGTAGACCGGCTCGTCCACAGCATGGAAGCCGTGTTCTGCCATCGCTGCGTTGTACAGGGCCGGGACGTCCTTGTCCATCAAATCGTTGATGGCGTCGTACCAGAAGGTGTGCTCGCCGCGGTCGGCCTCGATCTGGGCGCGGTCAGCCTCGCCCTTGGCAAAGCCCTTGATGGTGTACGTTGCGCGGGTGCGCTCGTACACGGCGTTGGACGCAGCTTCCAGCTCCTCAGCCGAAGCGCTGAAAGTCATTTTGCAGACACTCTTTTCGGGAGTTTCCACGCTTACCAGTTTCATAGGTTCTACCCTCCGTGCTGCCCCCTGAAAGGGCAAGATTCAAAACATTATGAAGTTATTATAGCACAATAAGCTCAAAAGCGGTATAATAAAAAGAAAGAAAATCTGTTCTTTTGTCAGCGAATGGAGTCCCGGGCGCTGCAAAACGAAAGGAAGTGTACACCTCATGCGTCTGTTCGACGTTCTCGGGCCGGTGATGATCGGCCCCTCCTCCAGCCATACGGCGGGTGCGGCCCGCATTGGATATACCGCCCAGAAGCTGCTGGGCGACGTCCCCGCCGAGGCGGACATTGGGCTCTACGGCAGCTTTGCCACCACAGGCCGGGGCCACGGCACCGACCGTGCGCTGGTGGCGGGTCTGCTGGGTCTCCGCCCGGATGACCCCCGCCTGCCCGACAGCTTCGCGCTGGCCGAGGAGGCCGGCATGAAGTTCACCATCCATCCGGTGGAGCTCCGTGCCGCCCACCCGAATACGACGGTGCTTACCTTAAAGAGTAAGGCGGGCCGGACCCTCGTCCTGAAGGCGGCCTCTGTGGGCGGCGGACGCATCCGCGTGACGGAGATCGACGGTGTGCCTGCCGACTTCGGCGGGGACAGCAACACCATTATCATCCATAACGAGGACACCCCCGGCTGCATCGCCGAGGTCACGATGTCGCTGGCCCAGCGCCGCATCAACATCGCGTCCATGCAGGTGTTCCGCGCCGCGACGGGCGGCTACGCCGTTATGGTGCTGGAATGCGACTCCCACATCCCCCACGTGCTGGAACAGCAGATGGCCGTGATGCCGGGCATCCGCAAAGTCACCTGCCTGAACATCGACGAGCCGGAAGAATGCGAGGAGGACTGAGACGTGTCGTTTTTATCCTGTGAAGAGATGCTGGCCGCTGCCCGCAGCCAGAATATTTCCCTTTCGGAGGCCATCCTCCGCAGCGATTTAGCCGAGAGCCGCCTCACCGAGGCCCACAGCCGGGAGATGATGCACCACCTCTGGCAGGTGATGCAGGCCACCAGCCGGGACTATGACCCGGCCCAGCGCAGCCGAAGCGGCCTTTCGGGCGGCGATGCAGCCAGGGTGGAGCAGGCCCATCAAGAAGGAAAGAGCCTTGGCGGCGATTACCTCGCCGCAGTGACTGCCGAAGCTCTCAAGACCGCCGAGTGCAACGCCTGCATGAAGCGCATCGTCGCTGCCCCCACGGCGGGCAGCTGCGGCGTCCTGCCCGCTGTTCTGCTGCCGCTGGCCCGCAGCGGCGAGGCCGACGAAGAGTCCATCTGCGACGCCCTCTATGTCGCCGCCGGGTTCGGTCAGGTCATCGCGGCCCGCGCCACTCTCGCGGGCGCGGAGGGCGGCTGTCAGGCCGAGGTGGGCGCTGCCAGCGCGATGGCCGCCGCCGCTCTCTGCCACCTCAAGGGCGGCGCGCCCGAGCAGTGCGCCGCTGCCGCCGCAATGGCTCTGGGCAACCTGCTGGGCCTCGTCTGCGACCCCGTGGCCGGCCTCGTGGAAGTTCCCTGCGTCAAGCGGAACGTCGTCGGCGCCGTGAACGCCGTCTCCTGTGCGAATATGGCCCTTGCCGGGGTGGACTACGCCATCCCCTGTGATGAGGTCATCGACGCCATGGGCCGCGTGGGCAGCCTCCTCTCCCCCGACCTCCGGGAGACCGGTCAGGGCGGTCTTGCCGCCACGCCCACCGGCCTCCGCATCGCCCAGACCCTCGCAGAGCAGGGCTGATGCATAGAAAATAAAAGAAAAGTGGATGAAAAGACGTTCTTTTTCAGGAATCTCAAAAATATTTCCGAAAAAGTGTTGACAAAACCCCGGTTCAGTGATAAAATACATCATGTTCCGAACGGAACGTATGCGTTGGTAGCTCAGCTGGATAGAGTGACTGACTACGAATCAGTAGGCCGGGGGTTCGAGTCCCTTCCATCGCACCAGAAAATGCCGTGAAATCGAAAGATTTCATGGCTTTTTTGTTTTTCTGGCAGAGTCTGCACACTTTTGCACATCTCCTGCACACTTTACAAAAAAGCCATGAACTCTTTGCATCGCTTGCACAGCATGTATTTCGCTGTACAAAAAAGAATCTTTTACGTGAAGAGCACTCGCGTCAGCTCGCGGCGTTCCTCTGCGTCCATCTGCCGGATGGCTTCAAGGATCATTTTACCTGTGATTTTTGTTGCCACCGGCGTTTTGTTTTCCGGGGGTTCCTGCGGCTTCGCACCTGCCACATCCTGCGAGTAGAAGTCGGCTTCGATCTTCTCAGCCAGCTCCAACCGGGGCTTGTCTTGCGTGTGGGCGTAGGTGTCCATCAGGACGGTGGCAGTTGCATGGCCGGTGTTGCCCTGCACCGACTTGAAGTCACCGCCAGATTGCAGCAGCTGGTAGGTGGCACTGGAGTGGCGCAGACCGTGGAATACGATCTTCTCAAACTCCGAGTGCTCTGCCCGCCACATACGGTACCACTTCGTCAGAACGTCCGGTGCAATGGGTAAGCCGTCTGGTAAGCGGAACAGCTGACCGCAGTTGCTGTACTTTTCCGGGGCGCTCTGCTCGTCCTGCTTCATCTTTTCCAGCCATGCCAGAAGCTCCTCTTTCAAGGGCTTGGTCATATACAGGATGCGGTTGGACTTTTTGGTCTTAGTCCGTTTGAGGATCAGCGAGGACTTGCTCCCCTCCCGTCTGTCCGGGAAGGTGTGGTAGATCTGGGTGGGGTCGATCTTGGACAAGGCGACCTTGTCGGCACGCTGCAGGGCTTTGTTCACCGAGATGGTTCCCCGTCCGTCTGCTGCATCAAAGTCGAGATCTCCCGGCTGCAAGCCGAGGATCTCGCCCTCACGGAGCGAGAGGATCATGCTCATGTGCACCGCCAGATGCAGAGCGGGGTTCTCGATGGTCTGCAGCGCCGCCAACATGGTGCGCTCATCCCAGATGGTGCGTTCTTCGGTGTTGATCTTGGGGGCTTCACGGGGAGTAGGCGATTTGTGAATCAGATCCCAGTCAACGGCATACGAAAAGGCGGTCTTCAGGAGCGTGTGGACTTCGTGAATGGACGTGCTGGATAACAGCCGTTTCTTCTGATTTTCCGTCAGCTCCTGCTTCACACCGTGCACATACTGCCCGCAGGGGGTCTGGCTCAGGGTGGCGTAGAACTGCTCAATGTCGTAGGTGCGGAGGTCTTGCACCTTCCGCTTTCCGATATACGGCACGATGAGGTTCTGCACCATCGCCACAGATTGGGTGTAGGTCTTGGGAGACCACTTGTGTTTGCTGGACTGAATGGGGATCCACTTGTACAGCATCTCCTCGACCGTCATGGTGTTGGGCACGAGGAAGGTGCCATCCAACAGTTCCTTCTCCACCGTGATCTTGCGCTCCTGCGCTTCGGCCTTGGTCTTGAAGGTTTCCCAGCCCTTGCAGGGCTTGCCAGCATGATCTTTGTAGTTGTATCGGACGGAATACGTGTTGCCACGTTTCATAATAGATGCCATAGATATTCCCTCCCTTAGACCGCTGCAAACCAATCGTCAAAGCTCTGCTTGCTCACCCGGATGCTGGTACCGAGGCGGATCACCTTGAAGTCTTTCGTGGTGTTGCACAGATTGTACGCAGCACGGTTGGAGATCGCCAACAGTTGGGCGATCTCCTCCACCCGGTAAACGAGCGGGGCGTGTCGGACGGTTTTGCTGGTCTGGTCAGAAGGTTCTACGGCAGGGGTTTCGGACAATTTCATTGTAGGGGATTCGGGCGCGATTTTCAAGTCCTCACGGGTCAGTTTAGCGGAATTTTTGCGGACATTCGTCATAGGCATGTCTCCTTTGCACTTCTCCAGACCCGGTGCAGCTCCGGTTGAGCGGCAACCTTATGGGCCGGTAAATATGTAAGGGTCTGCCGCTCCTGACCCGAAGCAGCAGCCTAAAAAAGTGCGAGAACTTGAATTTACGCGCCCCATGCGCCCCAAACTACACAAAAGTACCTTTCTATGTTGGTTTTACAGGGCGCATGACTGGATTGTACGCGCCCTTTTGGGGCGCATCTTAGTTTCTTTCCCGCCCCGAAGGGCGTGTTGCCGCCCCGCATCCGCCCGGAAAGGGTAGATACGCGCCCTAAGAAAACAGCGATAACAAGTCGAAACCACTGATTTGGGGCGCGTGGGGCGGGAGAATTTCACTTTTCGTGTGTTTTATGCCGCAGCAAAGGCGGGGTGGACGCATACGCCCCGGAAGCCGCGATACTTTCCCTCGATGTGCTTGGAAAAGGTCAGGCCATACTTCCCTGCATTTTTCAGCAGGAACTGGCTGAACTTCTTTTGCGGAACAGGCGATTCCAGATTATCCTCGCACCACTTGGTGTAGGCGCGGTAGAGATAGGTGGAGCGTTCCTCGGTGTCGGGCTTGAAGCGGACATACGCACTGGCCTGCATGAACTGGGTCAGGTTGTCGCTGTCCGCCATGGCTGCTTTGAGGTTCTGGATGGAGCGCTCGCTGATGGTGAACTGATAGCGGTTCGCCAGCAGACGGTGCAGCCCCTCCAGCATCCACAGCAGGATGCCGGGACGCTCCTCGGACAGCTCTTCGATAAGGAACGGGTTATCCACCCGGGCAGGGTCACGGTCTTTCACCGTGATGAGGATCTGCCTGCGCCAGAAGCCGTCGCTGTCATCGTGAGCAGCCACAAGGTTGCCATTGCCGAAGCAGATGAAACGAACGTACAGCAAGCCTTGGACAGCCTGCTTGTTTTTCCGCTCGATGCACAGGCGATCCTCGGCGGTGACGATGGACTTGATGTTCCGTGTTTCGGGCAAAGCCACCATGTTCAGATCGTCATCGACCATGACCAGCTTGTACTCCAGATTTGCACTGGCAAAGCGGTTCGTTTCGATGCGGAGGATGGATTCGGAGTGAGAGGCTTCCCCGAACAGCTTCTTCAGCAGCAGGCCGATGCGGGATTTTCCCTCGCCGCCCTTGCCGGTCATGACCAGCATCTTCTGCGCCTTGGTAGACGGGATCAGAAGATAGCCAAGGTATTCCTGCAAGGTCAGAATATCCTCCGGGATGAGCAGACCGTCCAGAAATTCCAGCCACTTGGTCGGTGCGGGGGCATCGGGCTGGTATTCCACGGGGAGCCGGTTCAGGCAGAGTTCCTTTTCCGGCACAAAACCCCGCTCGTCCAGAAAGTAAGTCCCATTCTGGAGATGGATGCGGTCAAGCTGGGGGTTCCATTCAGGGGTATAGGTTTCGATACGGAGTGCGTCCAGAACCTGTTTCTCCTTCTTGGCAAGGTTGTCGAGCACAAAGTCACGGAGGTCGCTGTGGACTTCGTAGAGCAGTGCGTCCTCGTCTACCTCGCCGTTCTGGTCGAACAGCTTCTGTTTCAGGCACATCATGGGGTGCTTCTCTAAAAGGTACTGGCAGTAAGCAGTTTCACGCACTTTGCCCTTGCTGTCTACCCAAGGGCATTCGCATTCTTCCTCTTCTTCCAGTTCGTCCTCATCACGCCAATCTTCGTTCCTCTTTTTCCAGTCGCTCATGCAATCCCTCCCAATACTTCCGTAGCTCATTTTCGATCTGCAGGTCCGGGAGTACCGAACAGTCCAGATAATATTCAACGATGTCAAGGTTCTTTATCGCTTCAAGAAAGCAGGGGTGAAGTTCTTCTGTGGGTGACTGCGGTGCATATCGGACCCGCCAACGCTGCAGACAGCGGTAATAGTCCAGCAGCTGCTGCCGGACGGTGGGCGGTCTGCGGGGAGCAAGCCGCACCTTGCCGTCGGCAAGTGCCATGCCGAAGTCCTCCTTCAACTTTTCCACAGCCTTGTAGGGAGAAAGTTGAAAAAGTCTGCCGACAAAATCGATCACATCGCCATCCGCCTGACAGGCGAAACAGTGGAAACGGCTGTCTACCTTCATGCTGGGGTGTTTATCCCCGTGGAAGGGGCAGCACATCATACCGTTCCGGTTTACGGCGAAGCCGTATAGCTCCGCTGCCTGCCGGGTCGAGATGGCGTTTTTTACGTCCGAAAAGACAGAGGTGCTACCCTCCGTCCCAATGGGTGGGGTACAGGCGAAAGGACGAAGCCCGGTGAGGGGCGTGGGTGAGGTTGGGTTTATTCACACATCGATCCGTCAGAGTGTTGTTCATTTGACCTCCTGCTGCGGTACGGCGTGGCTGCGCTCTTCCTTGCGGAAGAAGGCTTCCACGTTCTGTTGTGCGGTGCGGAGTTCACGCAGCTCGATCTGCGCTTTTTTGTAGCGGGTGTAGAACCCGTTTTTCTCCGAGGAAAGGGTCTGGTATTCGGCATCCAGCTTTTTGAGGTCCGGCAGTGTCCTGAGCCCGTTGGCCTTGAAATAGGCGCAAGCGGCCTCGTACACAGCAAACTCTGCACGGTGCTGCTCCTTGAACTTGGCGGGATTCCGCATCGTCTGGAGCTTCTGTGCAAGGGGCTTGTACTGCCGATAGACCACAAGATGCCCGCGCAGCTCCTTGAGGGAGACCATGCGGGCATCCAGGTCTTTGACCACCGCCAGTGCATCGTCGTGCTGGGTTTGCAGTTCGGCAATGCGCTGGTCTAGGGCATCTTCGCTGAGCAGCTTTTTCTCCTGCAGGAGACACAAGGTCTGCGACCAGCGTTTGAGGTTGAACTTTTTCGCCCAACGCTCATAGCCGATGCCCTTGCCCGCGGCAACGTTCGCCTGAATGTCAACCAGTTTCCTGATCTTATCCGGCTTCTGTTCGTAGGCGGGCTGGATGATAGCGGCAAGCTGGATGTTCTGGGAGAGGGCGGTCAGCACCTGCTCTTTTTCCAGCTTCTTGCTCAGTTTCTTGGCGGTGATGAACTTTGTCCGGCCGGGCGGGCAGTAGCTCAACCGGCCTCGGCTCTCCTTCACGGCGATGCCGTGTTCCTGCATGAGCAATGCAGAAAATTCCTCGAAGGTGGTGGTCTTGTTCAGCACAGCGTAGATCTGCTTTCGCAGCTTGTCCAGTTCGGTCTGGTAGACGGTCTGGGTGGGCTGCTGCCCTTCGGCGGCAAGTTTGGCGTTGGCATGGTCGAGGCGGCGTTGTCCGCGCCGCTGCGCCCAATACTCGCGTTCCGAAACATGGTCGCCTTGGGCTTCCAGCAGATTGATCTGGTTCAGGTCGGCTTGCTCGCACATCTCCATGACTGCGACACGGAGGTGCCGGAGCATGGCAGAGGTGCAGCGGTGCTTCTTGCCCGCTTCCCAGTCGCACGGCTTGTCCATGAAGGTCTGCCGTTCCACGGTGCGGACGCGCAAGCTGCCGATGACGATGTGGACGTGGATGTTCCCGGCACTGTTGTGACCGTCCGGGTGGGTGCAGACGATGGCGGGATGACCGGGGAAGTTGTCCTTGCAGAACTGCAAGCCGAGGGCTTGCGCCCGTTCCATGGTCAGGCCGTTCTCTACTGCGTCCTTCGGGTCGAAGCTGATAATATAATGGTGGGTCTTCACGTCCTCCCGCCCGCCGTTCTTGCCGTATTTGCGGTTGGCAATCAGGCAGGCCATAGCAAACGAAGATTCGCCGCACTCAAGGGTGTCGAGCAGGTACGAATCCCGCAGCTTGGGTCTGCCCTTCTCATCTAGAATGGGCAGACCGGTGTACTCGTTGTGCTGAAAGGTGAGATAGCTTTCGGCGGCGGCATAGTTAGAGTTTTTCGAGGTCAAATGCTTGATGGTTGCCATACAGTTCACCAACCGTTTCTTCGGCTTTCAGCCGAAAGTTCGTGAGTGCGGACAGTTCCTCCAGAATTTGCGCCCGGAGCTGCTCGGTGTCTTTGCCGCCGGAGTTGAAGTGCCGTGCAAGCTGGTTGAGGTTGCTTCCCACCTTGCTGCACTGGGCAGACAAGGTAGCAAGCGCCGCCAGTGCATCCTCGCCGCCCTGCGCCACCACAACGGTGTGCTTGACGTTCACGCCGTACAGGACGCGGCGGACGAGTTCGGACTGGGTGAGGTGGAGTTCTTTGCAGGCGTATGCGATCCGCAGTTTTTCTTCTGCGGTCACCCTGACTTTGATGATGTGTGTCTTTCGTTTTCGCGGCGTGTCATTGCGGTTCTTCTTTGCGTGTACATTCGGACTTTTCATTTCAGCCATATTCGACCTCCTGTGAAAATGATAAATGCCCGCTCCGGGATGGAGAGGGCTATGTAATGCGACACGCCGCATTCGCACCAACGGTGCGAAGCTAGAGCAGGGTTTGGGGAAGGCACTCCCCAACAAGTGGCAGACCATGTGACAGAACATTTTCAAGCATTGAAAATTTGTGGCCACAGGTCGATACTTGCTTTCGCCCTTTCCGTGCAACACTGAAAATTTCAGAAGTCGAACCGCAATGCACGTTGAAAATTTTGCAGAGCAAAACGTGTGAAAAGGCAAAGCCCCTGCTCATGGTCACCGTTCACACCAAACGAAGTTCCTGCCCCTGTTTTGCAGCGGCGTTGCCCGGCTCGCCCACAGAAAGTGTGAGGTCATGGCGCAGTATCTCGTTCAGACGGCTTATGTAAGATTCAAGGTACAGTATGAAGAAAGCCGGGCGCAGTGCGGACACTACAACCTGCTTCTTTCAAACACAAGAATAACACTTTACGGTTGTGCGGTCAACAACCAAAAACAAATTTTGGAAGATTGAACAACTACATAAGATTTTATTTGTGAAAAAGAAAAATACCGCCCATGCAGCGCAGCGATGGATTTTGTCGGGTGAATCGGCGGCAAAATGAATCGGGTGTGTTGCGGGGCGGTAAAAATCTTCATGGGGAATAAATCCTCGCCGCTCTGTACTTTTCTACAAAATTGGTGGGATTTGCGATAAAGGGTATCACGGATTGCGGCGAGCGTCAAGATGGTTTTGCAAATTTTATTGCAGTAAAGCAGTGATAGTAAGACTTATACAAATCAAAACACCGCCCGATTCTGGTGAAGGAGAACCAGAATTGAACGGTGCAAATGGAAGAAGGAGAAAAGCGTAGAAAATCAGACGATGCAATCTGGGAGCAGCGCATGGAGCTGTGTCAGCAGTTCTTCGCAGGAATCGGAATAAATCACAAGGGTAAGCGGATTGCTCAGGTCGAGACTGTAAATGCCAAGCAGGGATTTGGCATCAATGGTATATCGCCCGGAGACTAAGTCCATCTCATAGGGATATTTGGACAGCAAATCTACAAAGTCCTTGACCTGATCGACCTGCCGCATTCTGATCTGTAATTTTGTCATATCCATAATGATGTCCGGCAGCTGTGCATCCATCATCACGAGATTCAGGCGCTCGTTGTAATTGTCCTGCGGGGGGTTATCAAATTCAAAATCCATATTGAATTTTTCGCCCAGGACCTTCCAGACATCCATCTGCTCGGCCGCAACCTCGTTTGCGGCCTTGGATTTCAGGATGCGCACGGTGATGCGCTCGTTGGAAGCAGCTGCTCCGGAACCGGCAGCAGAAGAAGCAGTCGTAGAGGAAGAGCTGCCACAGCCCTCCAGGACACCCAATGCCAGGGAAGCGACCATAGCGCTGCATACGGCGCGTCTGCTGATTTTTCTTTCTTTCATAAAATCTTTTCCTCCTTGATTTATGGAATAGGACGGGGAAGATCCCCGTGCTTCCATAACCTCCGCTCAGCTCGTACGCTGCCGACCAGTGGTTTTTCCTTACTCAGAAGCATATCATGTTCTTTTTGAAATTGCAACATTTTTCGATACAAAACGCACAAAAGATTTTCTCATTTTTGAGTGTGATTGTTGCACAATATCCACAAAGATGCGATTATTCTTCCTTTCGTCATGGTGTAGGATGAAATATCATGCTCCTTCACCTTGACGATTTCGGCACAAAAAGATATGCTGGAAACAAAATTGGAATCGGAGACCCATTCAAAAGAAAGGAAGAGAGAAACTATGAGGAAACAAATCACAGCCATCATCGTGGGCGCTGGCCATCGGGCGATCCTGTACAGCCTGTATGCGCTGGAACACCCGGACGAGCTGAAGATCGTGGGCGTAGCAGATCCGGATCCGATCCGGCGGAAAAAGGTTGCGGAGATGCATGGCTTCGGGGAGGAGATGTGCTTCAGGAGTGCTGAGGAGCTGGCAGAAAGGCCCAAGCTGGCAGACGCGGTGATCAATGGAACCATGGACCGCCAGCATGTGCCCACTGCGGTTCCGCTCCTGCGTGCAGGATATGATATGCTGCTGGAAAAGCCCTTCGCGATCAGCGAGGAGGAAGTAAACTATTTATATAAGGTTGTAAAAGAGACCGGGCGGAAGGTGATGATCTGCCACGTTCTGCGGTATGCGCCCTTCTATGTCGCAATCAAGCAGAGACTGCTGAGCGGGGAGATCGGTGACATTATCAATATTCAGGCCACGGAGCATGTCAGCTACCATCACCTGGCTGTCTCCTTTGTGCGCGGCAAATGGGGCAACGAGGAAAAATGCGGGGCTCCGATGCTGCTGGCAAAGTGCTGCCATGACATGGATCTCATCATGTGGCTGAAGAGCGGCGTTTCGCCCAAACAGATCGCAAGCTTTGGAAGTGACTTCCAGTTTGATCCTGCCAAAAAGCCCGCAGGGGCAGGCAAGCGCTGCCTGGTGGATTGTCAGTGCGAGGAGACTTGTCTGTACTCCGCCAAAAAGCATTATCTGGATCACCCGGATCGGTGGGCGTTTTATGTATGGGACTGCCTGGAGAATATTGAGAATCCGACGCTGGAGGACAAGCGTAAGTCGCTGATGACAGACAATATCCATGGACGCTGTGTGTGGGATTGTGAACATACGGTGGTGGATCATCAATCGGTGCTGATGAATTTTGCGGATGGTGCAACTGCGACCCTGAACATGATCGGCGGCACAGCGAAACCGGAGCGCAACATCCACATCATTGGTACGAAGGGTGAGATCAAGGGTGTGTTTGACGATTCGGTTTTCACTGTGCGCACCATAGATACCGCCAGCGAGAAGGGCTGGAACGAGGAAGTGGTAGACCTGAAGATCGGTGGAGATAAGAGCGGCATGACAGGCTCTCATGGCGGCGGCGACCTGCGGCTGGTGGAGGACTTTGTTCATGTGCTTCAGGGTGAGGAGCCTTCCATCTCCTGCACAACGATCAAAGATTCGATCAATGGGCATCTGGGGGTCTTCTGCGCAGAGCGTGCTCGCAAGGAGAGCGCCGTCATAACGATGCCAGACATCAGATAATGCGGTGTTGACATAGAAAACGTCCCCGTGCAGTTTTGATATCCTGCACGGGGACGTTTTGTGATCTTTTTATTTCCTCATTTCCGCATTCACCCATTCCCGCACGCGGTCAGGCCGGTTGGTGACGATGCAGTCAGGGCCAAGGGGCAGCAGGGAACGGACTGCGTCCTGGGTGTCCACGGTCCAGAACGCGGCCTGGATGCCCATGGCGTGGAGCTGGTTCACAAGCTCGGGGTTGGAATAGGCGGTGTGGTACTCGCAGCTGACGATGTCCACAGGGAAATCCAGCGTTTTGATGTAGGTAGCCACATCCGCCTGCTCCTCCAGATGGCCGATGACCTGCTCCACGGTCTCGCCGGGGAAGTTGGCACGGAGCATATCGACCTTGTCGGCCACAGTGCGGTAGATGAGATTATTCCGCAGGTCGATGCAGTTTTCCTCGCTGAAGGGCTCATCCATGCTGTTCACAAGGCCCAGATCCTTCCACACCACCGGCGGAGGCAGCACCATACTGAGGAAAGCGCCGTAGGTCAGCGCACCTACCTTCAGCTCAGGCATCAGCTGCTTTGCCTGCCGCAGCTGGGAGTGGTGGAAGGAGATGAGGGTGAGCCGATCGGTGAGCCCGGCGGCGCGGACCGCATCCAGCACCCGGGGCACAAAGTCGGGGTCGTCCTCCAGTGGGCTTTTCAGTTCCAGCTGTACCTGGGTGCCCTCCATGCCGGCGCAGAGCTCCAGCGCTTCCTGCAGCGTGGCGATCCTCTCGTTGGCGTAGATGGCATCTTTCCAGCTGCCGAAATCCAGAGCCTTCAGCTCGCCCATGGTCAGGTCGTAGATCTGGCCGGAGATGTCGGTGTGCATGTCCACCATATAGTCGTGGTGGATGACCAGCTGGTTGTCGTAGGTCTTCTGTACATCCATTTCCACGCCGTCCGCGCCAATCTCCATCGCCTTGCGGAAGGCGACCAGCGTGTTCTCAGGGGCCAGATAGGATGCACCGCGGTGCGCAATGATTTGGGGTGTCGTCATCTTGTGCTATGATTCCTTTCCTCACAGTTGGCTCAAGCCAGATCTTCGCCGTCGGAGGCGATGACCTTTTTATACCAGTAGAAGCTGTCCTTCCGGCTGCGGGCCAGCGTGCCCTTGCCTTCGTTGTCCTTGTCCACATAGATGAAGCCGTACCGCTTCTTCATCTCGCCGGTGGAAGCACTGACCAGGTCGATGGGGCCCCAGGTGGTGTAGCCCAGCAGGGGCAGGCCGTCCTCGTTGATGGCTTTTTCCATCTGCTCGATGTGGGCCCGCAGGTAGTCGATGCGGTAGGTGTCGTGGATGGAACCATCTGCTTCCACCTTGTCCACCGCACCCAGACCGTTCTCCACGATGAAGAGCGGTTTCTGGTAGCGGTCATACAGGCTGTTCATGGTGATGCGCAGGCCCACCGGGTCGATGGCCCAGCCCCAATCGCTGGCCTTGAGGTAGGGGTTCTTGACGGCATCCATGATGGCATTGCCGTTGGCCTTGTTCATCAGTTCGGGGTCCACAGTGGTGCAGCGGCTGGAATAGTAGCTGAAGGAGATGAAGTCCACAGTGCCCTCTTTCAGCAGCTGCTCGTCGCCCGGCTCCACCTGCAGGGCAATGCCTGCACGTTCCATCCGTTTTTTGGCCCAGACAGGGTATTCGCCGCGGGACTGGACATCAATGAAGAAGTAGTTGTCGCGGTCAGCCTCGGCAGCGGCCTGCACATCGGCAGGGGCGCAGGTGCGGGGGTAGAACTGACCGGCGGCCAGCATACAGCCCACCATGGCATCGGGCATGATGGCATGGGCCAGCTTGACGGCCTTTGCGCTGGCCACCAGCTCGTGGTGAGCGGCCTGATACTTGACCTGCTGCACATTCTCGCCGGGCGCAAAGAGCAGACCGGCTCCCATAAAGGGCATGTGGAGCAGCATGTTGATCTCGTTGAAGGTCAGCCAGTACTTGACCTTGCCCCGGAAGCGCTGGAACAGCACCTCACAGTAGTGGGCGTAGGCATCCACCATCCGGCGGTCTTTCCAGCCGCCATACTTTTTGATCAGGGCAATGGGGGTATCAAAGTGGCACAGGGTCACCAGCGGCTCAATGCCGTACTTGTGGCACTCATCAAAGAGCTCCTCATAGAAGCGCAGGCCCTCTTCGTTGGGCTGCGCGTCATCGCCGTTGGGCAGGATGCGGGTCCAGGCAATGGACAGGCGGTAGCAGCGGAAGCCCATCTCGGCAAAGAGCTTGATGTCCTCCTTGAAGTGGTGGTACATGTCAATGGCTTCGTGGGAGGGGTAGAAGTGCTCGGCATCGCAGTCCAGCATCTTCAGCTGGCCCAGCGCCACGGGGAAGCGGTCGGGGCCAAAGGGTACCACGTCCACACTGGACAGGCCGCGCCCGCCCTCGTTGTAAGCGCCTTCGCACTGGTTGGCGGCAGTGGCACCGCCCCACAAAAAGTCTTTCGGGAATTTGCCCATAGGTCTTACCTCCTGATGCAGTTGAATTCTGATGATTCAATGATACCATGTTCTGAGCCGCTGTCAACCGGGAAAGTACGACTTTAGCCGTCAATTCGACGAAAAATGTTGCTGATTTTTGACACTTTTCACGAAGAAATCGAAAAATGCGAGCGATTTTCCTTGGAATCTGTTTCTTCCAAACGGACAGTAAGTGTGATAGACTGAATAGGTAAACGGAAAACGGCTCACCCTGTCCTCCATTGCTTTGCAATGCCGGAGCGGGCGAGGACGTTGATGAAAGAGCTATCAGGAAAAATGGAGTGTTTGCTATGACTGAATTCAAGCCCATCAAGGAAGGCAAAGTCCGCGAGATCTATGACAATGGCGACAGCCTCATTATGGTTGCCACCGATCGTATCTCTGCATTTGATGTGATCCTGAAAAATAAAGTGACCAACAAGGGCAAGGTGCTGACCCAGATGAGCAGATTCTGGTTCGACTACACCAAGGATGTTCTGCCCAACCACATGCTGAGCGTGGATACCGCCGATATGCCCGAGTTCTTCCGCACGCCTGCCTTTGAGGGCCGGAGCATGAAGTGCCGCAAGCTGACCATGCTGCCCATCGAATGCATCGTGCGCGGCTACATCACCGGCAGCGGCTGGGCCAGCTACCAGCAGAACGGCACCGTCTGCGGCATCCGCCTGCCCGAGGGCCTGCAGGAATCCCAGCAGCTGCCCGAGCCCATCTACACTCCTTCCACCAAGGCTGAGATCGGCGACCACGATGAGAACATCAGCTACGAGAAGAGCATTGAGGTGCTGGAAAAGCAGTTCCCCGGCCATGGCAAGGACTACGCCACCAAGCTGCGGGATTACACCATTGCCCTGTACAAGAAGTGCGCCGCGTATGCCCTGAGCCGCGGCATCATCATTGCCGACACCAAGTTCGAGTTTGGTCTGGATGAGAACGGTAACGTGGTGCTGGGCGATGAGATGCTCACCCCCGATTCCAGCCGCTTCTGGCCGCTGGAGGGCTATGAGGCCGGCCACGGTCAGCCCTCTTTCGATAAGCAGTTCGTCCGCAACTGGCTCTGTCTCTTATACACATCTCCGAGCC
>ERZ1027171.187-NODE-187-length-29845-cov-5.949110_pt1 | contig 29845 bp, 40 predicted proteins | sample MGYA00519274_ERZ1027171 | MGnify/ENA primary metagenome ERZ1027171 (study PRJEB26926, sample SAMN06164681) | human gut metagenome | biome: ENVO:00009003; feature: ENVO:2100002; material: ENVO:00002003 | host: Homo sapiens | place: USA | collected 2012 ... | reverse complement strand
GAGCCTTATCGTCGGCAGCGTCAGATGTGTATAAGAGACAGGCTTTACATTCAGTTCGCATGGCTATGACCTACATATCGACAACGAGCTTGTGGCCGAAGCGTTTGCCAGCCTGCCAAAAGACGAGCAGAGTATTTTGATTCTCCGCTTTGTTCTGGATTTGACTGACGAAGAAATCGGCCGCCTGATGGGAATGTCCCGCAGCGCAGTACAGCGCCACAGGACAAGCACCCTAAAAGACCTGCGTATAAAATTGATGGCGTTCATGCCGGAGGGAGGTTAAACGCGGATGAAGCAATCCAGTTACAAGGGCAAAAGCCCTCTGCCTGATTTTGTGATCGACGCGGCCTGCGCCGGTAACGCCGAAGCCGTGGAGCGTGTCTTGCAGCATTACGACGGCTATATCAATAAGCTGTGTACCCGGACGCTCTATGACGGCAGCGGCCAGCCTCATATCTGCATTGACGAGTATATGAAGCGCCGATTTCAAATCAAGCTGATCCATTCCATCGTTAGTCCCATTGGCGACTGACGGTTAAGGCCCCGGCCATAGACAGGCGGCTTTCCCTTTCCCCGCCTGCCTGTTTTCCCGGCGGCCCCTTTGCTCCTTGACAAATACGCCCGCAGGACAATGGCGGCGCGTCATAGGGCAGACGGATACATTCTGTCTGTGCCGAGCCGGGCGGCAGGTGCGCCAAGAGGCTTTCCCTCATTGGGGTAAGCGGAGCGATTTTACCGGGCCGTAAAGCAGGTGTGGCAGCCTGCGGGCGACGACGCGCAGGCAGGACAATGATACGCCCTTGCCGTCGTAGTCCGAGCGTTTGAAGCGTCGCAGGCAACGAGCAGGGCCGCGTGAGAACCACGCGGGGGTGAGATTCCCGTGGAGCTGTGCCAGCAGCCGTCCGTTATTTTCTGCCCACTTTCACAACAATAACCTTTGTTTTGAAAAGAAAGGGGGCCATGTTATGAGTAATAACGATGTGCCTATTTGGGAAAAATACACGCTTACCATTGAGGAAGCGTCCAAATATTTTCGGATCGGGGAAAACAAACTGCGTCGGATTGCCGAGGAAAACCCCACCGCTGGCTGGGTGATCCTGAACGGCAACCGCATCCAGATCAAACGGAAGCAGTTTGAAAAAATCATTGATTCCCTTGACACAATATAGTGAAAAAGGGCCTTGCGCGTGTTATAATAGATTATAAGCGTGTCAAGGCTCTTTCCGTCATGGAAAGGAGCATGACGAAATGCCAAGAAAAGAACGAGATGAAAAAAGACGGGACAACAAAGGCCGCCTTTTGAAGTCTGGAGAGAGCCAGCGATCAGATGGAAGATACGCTTACAAATACATTGACACCTTTGGAGAACCCCAGTTTGTTTACTCATGGAAGTTAGTACCCACCGACAAAGTACCTGCCGGGAAACGGCCCTGTCTTTCCCTGCGCGAGAAGATCAAGCAGATACAGAAAGACCTTGACGACGGGATAGACACCATCGGCAAGAAAATGACCGTGTGCCAGCTTTATGAAAAGTACACCCGGCAGCGCGGGAATGTGCGGAAAGGAACCCAAAAGAGCCGCCAGCAGTTGATGAAACTTCTGTCCGAAGATAAGCTGGGCGCGGCCAGCATTGACAGCGTGAAGCTGTCCGACGCGAAAGAATGGGCCTTGCGTATGCAGGAAAAGGGCGTTGCTTACAACACCATCTGCAACAGCAACACAGGTGAGTTTTAATCTGTTTAATTTGCTTGCTCTCATAGCGTTTGCTTACTGCGTTATAAAGATATTCTTTGCGAATATCAAGCGAGGTGGAATACTGCTGATTCAAATGTCTGTCGGCGCTCTGTATATGTTCTCTGTTCCGAGAGGATATGCGGACGGATTTAACCAGTGGATGAAACAGGTTGCGGCTATATGCCTCACTGCATTTATGCAGACAACGCTATTGTTTCTCGGTCTGCTTACCTTTCCCACAAATATGCTACTTGGTTTGGGAATTATGCTTGCGGCAAATGAAGTTCCGAGAATTGCGCAGCAGTTCGGTCTTGATTCAAGTGTAAAAGTGAATATGATGAGCGTTGTTCATGCGACTACAACGGCAGTTAATTTAAGCCGCAGTGTAGCAAGAGCTGCAAAATAAAAGAGTTTTTTATCTGTGCTCATCATAACCTATTGATTTTTGTGTAAATATAGGTTATAATATCATTAAATAAAACGGAAGAAAAGAGGCGGCGAAATGGAAGATATTACTAACCGCATTAAACAAATTGAAAATGAACTTTCAGCTCTGCCGACAGGATATATCTCCAAGAAAATAATCTGCGGAAAAGAACGGTTTTATCTGCAATGGATGGAAAACAGCAAGCTTAAGAGCAGATATATTAAGGCCTCTGAATTTGAAGAAATAACGTCGCAGGTCGAAAAGCGAAAGCAACTGCAAGAAGAAATGAAAGCTTTGAAAGAAACCCCCGAAGGAATACGGGAATCAAATCTTAAAAGAAAGGCGGCAAGAAATATGCTTAATATAACGGGATATATTATGCTGGAAGACAATATCATAGCTACTGTAAAAAATGGCGAAATCACCGAATGCAACGAACGTCTTCTTCCCTTGTATTTGCAGAGAACAAAGTACGTGGAAGGCTGGCTTGCCTCCCGTGCTATTGACACGCACAGAACAAATTCACGGCTTTTGAAAAAAGCCTTACGTCTTCGCACTGCTGATGATGCGCAGACAGCATTATCCGTCAATGCGGCAACGGTGACAGACCGATATTGGTTTAAGCCGGAAGGCTCAACGGCCCTGTATGAAGACATCCGTTTTAAGGAAAACTATTTTGATTCACTTGCGCTTAGGGGTGACCCAAACGGATTTTCACGCAAACCCTCAAGAACACCTGAGCTTACTAATATAGGCAGCTATGAAAAATGCTGGCGGCTTATAGACGGCAAATGGTGGATGTATAAAAGCGGAACGGACAGTGAATATTTTTCAGAGCTTTTTATTTATACTCTCGGTGAAAAGCTGGGTTTAGATATAGCACATTATGAAATGCACGATGGATATATTCGTACAAGCGACTTTACCAACGGTGCAAAGCAGAACTTTGAGCCTATCTCCTCTATTATGGGAGAGAACGAGGATTATAATGACTGCTTTGAAAAGATTTATGATATTTCGCTTAAATTAGCAGAACAGTATCTGAAAATAATTTGGCTTGATTCCGTTTGTTACAATATGGATAGGCATACGGGAAATTTCGGATTTCTGCGGGATGTTAAAAGCGGAGAAATTATTTCAATGGCTCCCAATTATGATAACAACATTGCGCTTATATCAAGAGGCTACCCCGATAATGTGAGCCGTGAGGGTGACGGGTTGATTCGCTTCTTTCGTGAGTTTCTTAAAGAAAATGATACTGCCTGTCAAATGTACAGAGAAATGAAACTGCCCGAGATTACAGAGGAACTGATTGACAATTGCTTAAATGAAATACCCATTGATGTAGATAAAGAATATATAAAGGCTTTCATTTTAAACGGTCAAGCGGTTATTCAGGATATTATTAACTCTGAAGACATTGACGACGATGAAGAGCAGTCGGCAGGCTTGATACTTTAAAAACATAAAACAGGTTAAAAAGGCATCGTTTTATGCAAACGGTGTCTTTTTTATTTTGCGAGGTGATAACGAATGACACAATATTTATATCCCCAAAACTTAAAGGCCGCTGCAAATTTGTGGCTTTGGAGTTTGAAAGATTTTTGCATATTGGGTATTGCGACACTTTTATCCATAGTGATTTTGGTGCAGACAAGAATTGTAATCCCTGCCGCCGTAACCTTGTGTTACGGATTTTTAACTATCCGTATGGATGACACAACGGTGCTTGATTTTATTAAATATGCTGTCAGATATTTTATCAGCACACAACAAGAATACTACTGGAGGTGAGCAGGCTATGGCAAAGAACGAAAAACAACAGAAAAAAAGAAAAGGACACTCTGTACAGGATTTAATCGGTATCAAAACCTTTACAAAATATGGGCTCGCTACGAACAAGAACGAGCTTTTATTTTATCTCGTTTCACCCACCAATATCTCGGTGTTATCCCATACCAATATTGAGATCAAAATCCGCCATTTGATGATGGTGCTGTCCGCCGTTCCCGATATTGAAATCACCTGCACCGATTCTTCTGAGTGTTTTGATGATAACAAATCATATTTACAGGAGAGATTATCGGAAGAACGCAATCCGAAAGTCAGAAGGATTATTAAAAAGGACATTGATTTTCTTGATCATATCCAAATGGAAATGGCTACCGCAAGGCAGTTTTTGTTTATCGCAAGACTGAAAAACACAAAGGATAAACAGACATTCGATACTGCTAACCGTATCGAAAAAGTCATCTCCGAGCAGGGTTTTGAGGTGCAGAGGATGAAAAAAGCGGACATCAAACGCTTCCTTGCTCTTTACTTTGAAGCCAGCATGAACGGAGAGCAGATGCCCGATATTGATGGCGAACAGTTTTTCGATTTTGACAAGGACGGTGAAAATATATGATAAAGAAAAAGCAAAAGGAACTTACGCCGGAGCAAGAGGAAGAAATCCGCACTAAGGACTTCTTCGATATGATTCTGCCCGGCACGGTCAAATTTCTATCTGACCACTATATCCTCGGTGACAGTTATCGCTGTGTCTGGGCAATCCGTGAATATCCGCCCTCCACCGAGGAACAGGCCATCCTCTCACAGCTTGCCGACCGCAGCGGCGTGACCTTACGCATCTATCATCGACTGGTCGAAAGCATGGAACAGCGCAAGATTATCCAAAACGCCACTCGCCGAAACAAGCTGAAAAGCGGCGGTAATGACATGAACGAAACTATTGAAGCAGAGGGCAACCTCCAAGATGTAGTGGAATTGCTTGCCAACCTTCGCAAGAACCGTGAACCACTTCTCCACTGTTCCGTGTTTATCGAACTGAAAGCCAAGAGCATGGACGGTCTCAAAGAATTGCAATCGGATATCGCTATGGAGCTTACCCGTTCCAAAATTTCAGTAGACCGCTTAACCTTACGGCAGAAAGAAGGTTTTTTGTCTGTTCTGCCCGTGGGCGCAAACCAGTTCGGCGCACAGTATGAGCGTGTGTTGCCTGCAAGCTCGGTGGCAAACTTATATCCCTTTAACTTTTCAGGTAAGACCGACCCACAAGGCATATATATCGGCAGAGATAAGTTCGGAACGAACATCCTTGTGGACTTCGACCGCAGAGCCGAAGACAAGACCACAAGCAATATCCTTATTTTAGGCAACAGCGGTCAGGGCAAAAGCTATCTCTTAAAATTGATGCTCACCAATATCCGTGAATCCGGCAAGAGTGTTATATGCCTCGATCCCGAAAGCGAGTACGAAGAAATATGCTCCAACCTCGGCGGCTGCTATATTGATTTCCTGTCCGGCGAGTACACCATCAATCCGTTAGAACCGAAAGCATGGAGCGAGCAGGCAGTGCCTGCACCCAATTCGCGTACTCAGATTGATGCAGAATCGGATGACAGCGCTCGCGACCAAGAGGGATTTGTACCGGAAGCTTTTAGAAAGGTTACCCGTCTATCACAGCACATCGCTTTTCTAAAGGATTTTTTCAGAGCCTATAAAGATTTCAGCGACAGTCAGATTGACACCATAGAAATCCTGCTCAGTAAGCTGTATGCACGATTTGGCATTACCGACAGTACGGATTACAGCAAAATGAAACCGACAGATTATCCTATTATGGAAGATTTTTATAACCTGTGCGAAGAAGAATTCTACAGCTACGATAAGAGCCGGAAATATCTCTACACCGAGGAAACGCTCCAAGAGGTATGCCTCGGCATCCATTCCATGTGCGTGGGTGCGGAAAGCAAATATTTCAACGGCCACACCAACATCACGGATGATGATTTTCTTGTGTTCGGCGTAAAGGGTTTGCTCGACACCAATAAACGGCTCAAGGACGCTATGCTGTTTAACATTCTGTCCTTCATGAGCAATCAGCTTCTCGGCAAAGGTAACACCGCCGCCAGTATTGACGAGCTGTACCTCTTCCTCACAAATATGACGGCAATTGAATATATCCGCAATGCTATGAAGCGTGTGCGTAAAAAAGATTCCTCGATTATTTTGGCAAGTCAGAATATCGAGGATTTTTTAATACCGTCTATCCGTGAATTCACAAAACCTTTGTTTTCAATTCCGACGCATCAGTTTTTATTTAATGCCGGACAAATCAATCCAAAGGAATATATGGACGCTCTTCAAGTTGAGCCGAGCGAGTTTGAACTGATTAAATATCCCGAACGAGGTACTTGTCTGTACCGATGCGGAAATGAGCGTTACTTGCTCCAAGTGATTGCTCCCGATTACAAATCTGCACTGTTCGGAAAGGCAGGAGGGCGGTGATTATAGCTATTTTAGAATATTATACAAATCGCTAAAGTTATATGTAAATCTATGACGGCAATTTTTGCAAGTAAAGGTAAATTGTTCGGTATCGCAATTATAATTCAGTTTGGCAAAAGTTTGTCTTTCACAATTAGCACATTTTACTTTTGATATAAAATATAACTTATTGTCTTTTCTGATTATTCTGTAAAAATGTTTCCTGCGTAACAAATTATATAAAATAGCGAATATGATTAAACTTACTGAAATTATTATAATCGGGAAATAAAGGTGCATGTGTATTTCTTTTATATTTTGGTCTTCAAAACGAAACAACAATTTTATTGGGTTGTGTAAAATCATATCCATAATTGACAAAGAATCAGCGATTACCGATATGCCGGTAATTAAAAATGAAATCCACGAAGGACAGGCTTTTGTTTGAACATCAGGCAATATATGATTATCTTTGTTAACATTTATTTCGTTGTTGATAGTAATGATATTATTAATTTGATTTTCAACATTGTTGTTATTTTGATAATTCATATTGTTTTGATTGCCCATTTATATCACCTCACTTAATTATATCATAAATCTACACATTCCAACAAATTTTTCTTAAAACTCACAAATGAAAGAGGTGTTTTTTATGTCTGCTACAGTTGCCGCCGCATTAAAGAAGATTGCGGTATATATTCTCACCGACAAAAAGGCGTTAAAAACCGTACTCGGCATTGTGCTTGGGATTATTATCATCATTATTATGCCGATTGTTGCCATAGTATCTATCTTTAACGGCAATATCGAAATTGATACCAACCGATTACAGACGATGTGGTAGAGAATCTCTCTGCAGAAGAACAAGCAAAACTGCAGTTTGTGGAGGACACCATGTACGGTATCGAAACAGCGATGAAAGACGCAGGCCATACAGGCAGAATAAAAGAGGCTCAAGTGTTATATGTACTCGCGCTTTTCGATTATGCGAATCAGGGCGATTTCACGGATAAGTTGGTCAGTTGCTTTCAGAAAAATCAGACGGACGAGCAGTTGATTGCAGCTGTTAATTCTGCATTCGGAACACAACTTACTGTAGATGATTTCAGCAATGTTATGAAAAACATCCGTGCTGTGACAATTGATATTTCGGACTACACTGATCCGACAACTAAAAACAATCTTGACCTTGTCAAATGGGCTGTCCATGCCAATGAAAGTAAATGGGGTTATGTGTATGGAACTTATGGCGGTGTGTTAGATGAAACATTGCTCGGGGGTAAGATATCGCAGTACCCAAATGAGGTTGGGGCTTACGAGGATTTCATTCGTCAGCATTGGCTCGGTGGCAGAACTGCTGACTGTGTCGGTCTCATTAAGGGATACGGATGGTACAACACCGAAACCGCACACACGGAAATCGGAGCAAACGGTATGCCCGATATCGGTGCGGATACCATGTACGAAAACGCATCGGAAAAAGGCACGATTGATACCATTCCCGAAATCCCCGGTTTGGCGGTATGGCATGAAGGTCACATCGGCATATATATCGGGAACGGCGAAGTGATTCAGGCGGCTAATACCAATGCCGGAGTTATACGGACGCCCATCGGTCAAAGCGGTTGGACACACTGGCTGAAGATACCGTATATACAATATATCTAAGAAAAGAGTTGATATTTATGAAGAAAACTACTATTAGCATTTTCTATGCTGAAGAAAGACTGTCTACCATAAAAATCTTTATGGAGAAAAAAGGTCTGAATCTCAATAATGAAATTGTAAAATTCATTGACAGTCAATATACAAAGCAAGTTCCTGCTCAGGTCAGGGACTTTTTTGATATGAAAGCTGAATCGGAAAAGAAGTCTTTATTGAAACCGAATCCACAGCAGAAAGATAATAAAGAATGAGTAATGATGGTGTAAAATTCAAAAAAGCAAAACTCCTTGCAGACGGTTGGCAATGGAAAATTTATGATGACGGCTCCGGGCATCTTGAAAGTGCTGACAGCAAGTCATATTTCAGTTTTGATTATGCTATGCAGGAATATGTTGATTTGAATAATAAATGGCAGTTCATGACGAACTATCCCGTCTCAACACCAATGGATATGTTTATGGCTGAAACGGAAATGGATATTGCAACGTCCGGCTTAGCTGAATACAGCAATGAATTCAGAAAAATTATTGACTTACAGAATAAGCTCTATCACTTTGACAGATATAGCTTTTCTCCGTCTTACAGTGATTATATGAATGTGTATAACCGCACTGATGAAATGTATCAGGTTTTGCTTGAATACGAAAAAGACGCCGAAGATGAAAATAGCTTTGATTTGAATATGATAAATAAGCTTGGTGAATTTTATTCCAATTATGCAATCTGCAATTTTTTAACTGACAGCCATATTGAAATACTGATTGATGCAGTTGAAATGGAACGGGATTGGAGTAATGACATTCCGGCAAAAGTCTACAATGTTTATGAACTGATTTGTTTGGAACAAGGTGAATCCGAATCACAGGGAATGACTATGCAAATGTAAATCCGGATGAATAAGTTATCTTTATGATGTAAGGAGTGATGAAAATTGAGAACGCAGCGATTCGGAATTGAAATTGAAATGACCGGCATCACAAGGGCAGTTGCTGCACAAGTGATTGCCGGTTATTTTAATACCACAGCAACTCATGTGGGCGGATTCTATGATTCCTACACTGTGCGTGATGGGGAGAATCGCCAATGGAAAATTATGAGCGACGCTTCAATTCGTGCGGAAACAAGAAGAGGGCGTACAAGCAACAGCGATTACAGAGTGGAGTTTGTTTCTCCGATTTGCCGATATGAAGATATTGAACCTTTACAAGAAATCATCCGCAAACTCCGCACAGCTGGCGCAAGGGTTAATGACTCGTGCGGAATTCATGTTCATGTGGATGCCTCGGCGCATAATGTGAAAACGCTTCGAAACATTGTTAATATCATGGCGGCAAAAGAGGATCTGTTATATAAGGCTCTGAATGTAGAGGTTGAGCGTGAATATTACTGCAAAAAAGCAGATACACGTTTTCTTGACGCGATGAATAACAGACGTCCGAAAACAATGGATGCGTTAGAGCGTCTTTGGTATAACGGCAGAAGCGGACGAAATGAACACTACGACAATTCCCGTTACCATGCTCTGAATTTACACAGCGTGTTCTCCAAAGGTACGATTGAGTTCCGTATGTTTAATTCCACTCTCCACGCCGGAGAGGTCAAATCATATATCCAGCTGTGCCTTGCCATCAGCCATCAGGCGCTTGTGCAACGAGGTGCGTCCCGTATTAAAACTCAGCCGGAGAATGAGAAATATACCTTCCGCACTTGGCTTTTGCGCCTCGGTTTAATAGGTGACGAATTCAAGACTGCAAGGATGCATCTCTTAAAAAATCTTGACGGAAATATAGCTTGGCGTGATCCTGCACAGGCAGAAGCACAAAAGGCAAGACTTGTGGCTAAAAGGTTGGCGGAGCAGGAAACACAATTAGCAGAAGAAACAAATTCAGAAACCGATGAGCAGGAGCAGGACGCTCCTGCTTTTTCAATGCAGATGTAAGGAGTGAAAAAATATATGAGTAAAAGATTGTATGTTGCTTACGGAAGCAATCTTAATATCCGTCAGATGAAGCACCGCTGTCCAACCGCAAAACTGTACGGCACAGGTGAAATTAAAGATTATGAATTGCAGTTTAAAGGCCATCCTGACAGTGCCTTTGCTACCATTGCGCCAAAGGAAGGTGCTTCTGTTCCGGTTGCTGTATGGGAAATACAGGCAAGAGATGAAATGTCCCTTGACCGCTACGAGGGATACCCCTCTCACTATTTCAAACAAAATGTTCCCGTTCAGCTTGACGGTGAAGAAGTAAACGCAATGGTATATATTATGAATTTGAAAATGGGTTTCGGACTTCCGTCACCGTATTATTACCAAACAGTCCATGAGGGCTATAATGATTGCGGACTTAATACAGATGTGCTTAATACAGCTGTTAAAGAAAGCGCAGAACGGTTCTATTCTGCCTACCGTCAGCAGAACTCTCAGCAAACTCTGTTTGATACAGAAGATGAAAATGACTTTTTATCCGAATCGGCAGACGATGACGAATACGAACCCGATGAGGATGAGCCAGACATGGATGAAAACGATCCCTTTTATTTTTCAGGGGGAATGCAGCTGTGAATCGTAAAAAGGAATTACAGAAATATCTCGGCGGACGGTATTTCTATGAACGATTCCTCAGTGAATGGGAAATCAAAAAACTTCGCCGAGAAATCCCCAATGATTTTTCCGAAACGGTTGCAGCAACACTCACAGTCGGATGTCTACGGCTGACTGCTGTGCTGTACCGTTCCGGTGATAAACTGCTTCTCGGTTACGATGTGTTCGTAAAAGATGATGTCGACGCACCGGAGTGGATTTATTATGACGGTCTCTCTGATTCGGTCAGTTTAAAAGAAACAGATATGCTCTATATCCTTGACCGTATTGCGACCGAACACGGTCAGTCATATACCGAAAGTTGCTTCGACAGGTTGGACGGCAAGCTGCCTAAGAAAGAAAAGGCACGCCTGTGAGCCACCATGCCGCCCTGTGTGACGGCTTTGGCGTTGAAGTCGGGAAAGTAGCCGATAGTGCGTAAATCGGCAAAATCCAGGCAAAATTCGGCACGTGTTGCAGATGAACGGGAACGGCACTTTTAAAGATTTTCGAGGGTCGAAAATTAAGCAGGATAAAGGCTGTATGCCGCTGGGATGCGGCTACTGCCGTTTTACACCGACCGGCAACGCCGTTCGGAACTTCAAAGTGTGTTACCATTTACGCTTTGTGTTAAAGTTGGTATACCCATGTGCCGAAATACGCCGATTTTAAAGAGAAATACAGGAATACAAAAGGTATTCCGGAAAGGAAAATGCTATGAGTAACGGAAATGACGCAGTCAGGACAGGTATCTATATCAGCCGCAATCTTCTGGAACGGTGCGATGAGAATATATCGAAAACCAACGCTTCCTCTCGCAGTGAGTTCATATCCGATGCAACAGAAATGTATATCGCATGGCTGAATTCAAAGGAAACCAGTAAGATGTTGACGCCTGCACTTGAATCTGTAATCAGTGCAAGGATTGCGGATACGGAAAACAGACTCTCCCGTTTACTGTTCAAACTGTCGGTTGAAATGGCAATGATGATGAACGTACTTGCCGCAAGCAATGATATTGATAAGGAAAGTATCAATCGTTTACGCGGAGAGTGCGTCAAAGAGGTCAAACGTCTGAACGGCAGATTTTCTTTTGAAGATGCCGTGGACTGGCAAAACGGTTAACCTATGGCTAAGATTATTCTTAAATCTCCGTATCTGAAACCGAATGCAAAGGTGCATATTGAAAATTATATTCGCTACATTGCTACCCGTGAAGGCGCAGAGCCTGCAAAGAACAGTACCAATACCAATCCTCCTTTTGAAACACAGAAGAAATTGGTTGATAAGCTTGTGAAAATCTATCCCGACAGCAAGGAACTGTTTGAATATGAAGATTATCTCAGCCACCCCACCCGTGAAAATGCAGACGAACTGATTATGCGTATCGCAGAGATGCACAGTGAGCTGTTCGGCGACCGTGAAAAGTATGTAAAATACATCGCCGAACGTCCCCGAGTTGAAGTAATTTCTTCTCACGGTCTTTTTACAGATAAGGGAGTCCCGATGATTCTTTCCGATGTTGCAAAGGAAGTGGCAGAGAGCGAGAGCAATATATGGACGCACATTATATCCCTTCGGCGTGAGGATGCAGAACGGCTTGGGTATAACTGTGCTGATGAATGGATGAATTTAATCCGTGCGAACCGAAATATGATTGCACGCAATATGAAAATTGCCCCTGAAAATTTTCGATGGTATGCTGCTTTTCATAATGAATCTCACCACCCTCATGTTCATATGATAGCATACTCGACAAATCCGAATGAAGCATATTTGACAAAGAACGGAATCAGAGAAATCAAGTCAACGCTTGCGAAACAAATATTCAGACAGGATTTGATAAGTATATATGAACGGCAAACCGAATACCGTGACGATTTAAAAGTGAACAGCCGTGAGGTAATAGAGGAGATCATTTCAAAAATCAACAGCGGTATTTACGATAATCCCAAGCTTGAAGAAATGCTTTTAACTCTTGCCGACAGATTGTCTAAGACATCAGGCAAGAAAGTTTACGGTTATCTGAAAGCGGATGTTAAAACGATTGTTGATTCTATTGTAGATGAAATTGCATCAGATGAACGAATATCTGCGTTATATGATTTATGGTATGAACAGCGAGAATCTGTTATACAAACTTATACAGACGAACTACCGAAGCGTGTTCCATTGTCGCAGAACAAAAAATTCAAATCTATTAAAAATGCTGTTATACAGGAAGCAATGAATATTGTTACCGATTGCTTATTCATAGAAACTGATGAAGATGTGGGTGAACAGACTGAATCCGATTCCGAGCCAAGCTATGAAGAAACAGAACCTCCGCTCACAGATAAAGAAAAAACATCTTTGATGTGGCGGTATTACAAAAAAGCGAAAAGTTTGCTTGATCGTGATAATGAAAACTATGATCCGAATACGGCAGTTGAATTTCTTATTGAATCTGCAAAACTCGGATGCGGTGTTGCGAAATACTGTCTTGGCAAGATGTTTTTGCAAGGCAAAGATGTTCCAAAAAATGTGGACTACGCTCTGCGATGGCTAGAAGAATCAGTCAGCGAGGGCAATGAATTTGCAGAATACCTGCTCGGCAAGACTTACCTCAAGGGTGAAGATGTAGAGCAAGATTTAATTCGTGCGGAAGATTTGCTTCGAAAATCCTCAAATCAGGGCAATAGATACGCCAAATACACCTTAGGTAAAGCATATCTTGACGGCGATTTATTTCTGCAAAACATTCCCGAAGCAATAAAACTGATTACCGAATCGGCGGACAGTGGCTTTGCTCCTGCGCAGTATTTACTCGGCAAGCTGTTATACAAGGGTGAAGTGATACCACAGGATTTGAAGAAAGCAATAGAATATCTTGAAAAAGTGGCAGAGCAGAAAAATCCTTATGCCGCTTACCTTGCAGGCAAAATCCGGCTGACCGAAAACACTGTAAAAGATATTCCTAAGGCAATTCGCAATTTTGAAATTGCTGCTGAGAACGGAAACCACTATGCAGAGTATATGCTCGGCAAGATGTATCTCTACGGCAAAGAGGTTGAATGTGACTATGACAGAGCGATTGCTTACCTTACTGCATCAGCCGAACACGGCAATCAATATGCACAACAGTTATTGCACAGTATTAAATCTAACAGCAACTGGTCTGCAACACTCGGTTCACTCCGATTGCTCGGTCAGATCAGCCGTATCATTCAAAACCGTTTGGAAGATGAGCGCAGAGGAAAACAGCATTCCATCGACCGCAAACTCAAGAGAATTATTGACGAGAAGAAACAGGCGCACGGTTTGAAACAGGGATAAAAATAACGGCACAGCGAAAAACTGTGCCGTTATTTTAGATTTGATGATTCACAATCCATTTTACCAAACTTTCAAAAGAGCAATCTCCTGACGCTACACTTGAAATTATATCTGATAATTCTTCCTGTGTATAGTCAATATCAATACCGTTTAGGATGAGAAAAACAAGCATGGCATGTGTTCCGATACGCTTGTTTCCGTCGACAAACGCATGGTTTTTTATTAAGCCGAAACCGAGTCTTGCTGCTTTTTGCTGTATAGACGGAAACGAATCCATACCGTCAAAGCTTTGGAACGGAGCGTTTAGTGCTGATTCCAAAAGTCCTTCGTCACGGATACCGTCTGTTCCGCCTGTTTCTTTTATCAGTTCACGGTGAAGCAAAATGACTTGTTCTTTGGTCAGCTTCTTCATTTGGCAAGTACCTCATAGGCTTGTTTGTTTTTTGCAATCAAACGCTTTGAGACTGAAAGCACATCTTCATCTGCTGCAAGCTGCTCCTGTTCCGCCTGCTCAAATTCAACAATCAGATAACGGGGTACATTGTTTTTTAAAATAACAGCAGCACCGTTTTCATCCACGAGTCTTGCTACTCTTGAAAAATTTTGATTTGCTTCTGTAATGGAAACAAGATTTTTTGTATTTACATTCATTGAAAACACCTCCATCTATATTATACACAATAAATAGGATAAATTCAACCTATTTCAAAAATAAATTTTTATGAAAGGAGTCTCTATGTCAACCTACATTCATTTTACAGACGAGCAGAAAGAGCAAGCTCGCCAAACGGATCTTGTATATCTACTGAAATCACAGGGCGAAACCGTGAAACGCTCAGGTTCTGAATATGAGTGGAAAGACAGTTCACAGAAGGTCACTATCCGAGGCAATCTTTGGTTTCATCAGTATGACCGAGTCGGCGGTGATGCCATTGACTTTGTCCGTAGATTCTACAACAAATCTTACCCTGAAGCGATGGAATATCTACTCGGCAACGCTAGCGGTATGCTCATAACTTCTTCATCTATTGCGAAAGAGATAAAGCCTTTTGAATTGCCACCAAAGAATGATACTATGCGGCGTGTGTATGCCTATCTTTTAAACCGACGAAAAATTGATAAGGATGTATTAAATGCCTTTGTATATCGTAAGATGATTTACGAATCGTCAAAATATCACAATGCCGTATTTATCGGATTTGATAAGAATGGGATCCCACGTCATGCTAGTATGCGTGGAACAGGTTCAAAAAGCACATATAAAGGAAATGCTCCAAACAGTCAGCCTGAATACAGCTTTCACTGGCACGGCAGAAGTAAATATATTTTCCTTTTTGAAGCACCGATTGATATGTTAAGTTTCATATCAATACACAAAATGACCTGGAAAAATCACAGTTATGCAGCATCCTGTTCCGTTTCGGACAGGGTGCTTTTTCAATGTCTAAAGGATAATCATCATATTGAAAAGATATATATTTGCTTTGACAACGATGATCCTGGTCAAGCAGCGGCATATCGGATTGACAAGAAACTCTCCGATATGGGCATACAATCAGAAATCCTCGTCCCGATCCATAAGGATTGGAACGAGGATTTAACTTTATCTTTAAAAGAAAGCGAGGATGAAGAACCGTGTCAGGCATTCCAACTTTAATTATAATTGCCGCCGTTATGTTTTGTATCTTCGGCGGTATATCCGTTGTCGCTCACCTCTATAACCTTAACAGCATAAAATCCAAAACTGTAGGTGACGGTCAGCACGGAACAGCAAGATGGGCAACAAAGTCGGAAATACACAAAACCTATCAGCATATTCCGTTTACACCAAATAAATGGCGCAAACAAGCCGCCGATGGAGAAACTCCGACTGCATCCCGAATTGTCAAACGCAGGCTTTTCAAAAGCAAGAAAAAAGAACAGCCGGAAGAAGTCCTTCCTCAAGGCATTGTGATAGGTTGCACAGGCGGTAAACACAATACCACCGCTATGGTTGACACCGGCGATGTTCATGTGTTAATGATCGGTGCGGCAGGTGTAGGTAAAACGGCTTATTGGCTGTACCCTTGTATTGAATATGCCTGTGCTTCAGGAATGTCTTTTCTATCAACTGACACAAAGGGCGATGTGATGCGAATTTACGGAAATATTGCAAAACAGTACGGCTACAATGTTTCGGTTATTGATTTGCGCAATCCTACACGCAGTAACGGCAACAACCTCCTGCATCTTGTGAACAAATATATGGATTTGTATCAATCAAGCGAAGAATTGGTTTACAAAGCCAAAGCAGAAAAGTATGCCAAGATTATTTCAAAAACCATTATTCTTTCGGGTATGGATGCAGCCTCTTTCGGTCAGAACGCATATTTCTATGATGCTGCCGAAGGTTTACTCACTGCGACCATTCTGTTGGTTGCAGAATTTTGTAAACCTGAGAAGCGGCACATTGTTTCCGTGTTTAAGATTATCCAAGAGTTGCTCGCTCCCTCACAGAAAAAAGGCAAAAATCAGTTTCAGCAGTTAATGGAAATGCTTCCGAATGACCATAAGGCGAAATGGTTTGCGGGTGCGGCTTTGAATACAGCCGAACAGTCAATGGCGTCCGTTATGTCAACGGCATTGTCAAGGCTCAATTCGTTCCTTGATTCGGAGCTTGAACAGCTTTTATGCTTTGATACCGAGATAGACGCAGAGAAATTCTGCAATGAAAAGTCAGTTATCTTCGTTATCATGCCTGAGGAAAATCCCAACACATTTTTTATGATTTCTTTAATAATCCAACAACTATATCGAGAAATCCTTGCAGTTGCCGATGAGAATGGCGGCAAGCTTAAAAACCGTTGTGTATTTTTCTGTGACGAATTCGGAACACTTCCGAAAATAGAATCCGCTGAAATGATGTTCTCTGCATCCCGTTCAAGACGGTTACAGATTGTACCGATTATTCAGTCCTTCTCGCAACTCGACAAGAACTACGGCAAGGAAGGTGCAGAAATCATTGTAGACAACACGCAGATTACACTGTTCGGCGGATTTGCTCCCAACAGCTCATCAGCAGAGATACTCTCCAAAGCGTTAGGCAGCAGAACGGTAATGTCCGGCTCTGTGTCGAGAAGTAAAAATGACCCGTCACAGTCTTTACAAATGATAGAAAGACCTTTAATGACTCCCGATGAATTAAAATCTATGCCGAAAGGTCAATTTGTTGTTATGAAAACAGGTGTTCATCCTATGTGTGTTAAGCTGAAGCTTTTTTACAAATGGGGCATTAAATTTAACGAGGACGAGCCTTATACGGTAACCGACAACGGAAACCGTGAAGTAGAGTATGCCGAAAAGAGTGAAATCATAGACGGCATCGTGCAAAAATACCATTCTGACTGGTTGCTTCAGGAAGAAACATCTGAAAAATCCAACTCTGCAGGCGGTCAAAATCAGGCAGAGAGTCAAAACCATGAACCGCAGAGAAAGCCTCAGAAAAAGTCAAAGAATAAAAACAAAGGCGGTAAGACTGTGTTGGAATCTGTACCTCCGAGCCGCCGAAAATCTCAAAACAAATCTCATCCACAGGAGGTGAATTCCGATGGGCAGACTTGATTTTTTATACCGTATGGATTTACCGCACCGAGCAGTTTCGGTCTATATTTATCTCTACGACAGAACTAACAAAAACGGAGAATGTTGGCCTGCAATTCCGACTATAGCTAAAGAATTAAAGCTCTCCGAATCAACTGTCAGGAGAGCTTTAAAAGATTTACGGAAAGCCGGACTGCTTGAAACCGAGCAGCGATACCGAGAAAAAGGCGGTAAATCCAGTTTGCTTTACAAAATACGAAAAAGATAAAACGCAGAAAAAGAAAACACCCACCGCCAAGAAAGAACTATGCCTTCTTGGTGGCAGGTGCCACCTGTCAAGATGGTAGGTGAAGTGAACTACCCACTTGAAAATATATTACAGCAGAAAAGAAGATATATAACTACTTATATTTTCACTTGTTATTTAACCGTTATAATATGGTGAATTACGCATACCATCGATTTTGTTTTCTGTTTCTTCAATCAATCGTTCTAATCGCTTTATGTTTGCCGTATCGTTTTTTCTTTCTGCTTGGGAAAGCTCTTCTTTATATTCATGTAGAACAGCTTGTAAATCGGCAATTTTACCTTTGATATCTAAAAAATGTGTTGACATAAATATATCTCCTCTTACTTTTTTAATACTTTTCTTTTCTGTGTGTAAATACAACAATGGTTGCACCGCAGAGTAAAAGAAACGAGAAACCGTACAGGAACGGAAGTTCTGCACCCGTATTGGGAATATCTGTATCCGTTGGATCTGCAATAGCAAGGTGAACGGCGGCTGTTTCCCCTACCTTTTCTACAATGCAGAAAAAGTTTTTGCAGTGTTTCATTTCAACTCAATGACTTTTTTCACAGGATATTGCGAAATTACCAACGACATTTTTTCTTTTTGCACCCGTTCCATAGGATAGCGTTCGCTGTACACCGCCTCAACAACAAAGGGCAGGTGAAAGACCATTTCCGTATTCGGACGCAAGCGGAAAGAATAAGACCCTGCAAGCTGTGGGTACATACAATCCCATAAATCCGCATCCACTCGAAGCATAAGTGCGTCATCATTGACTAAAAGCGTATCAAACATATCTATAGCACCGCTTTCGTTGTCGGTATTCGAGAAACGAACCTCGACATCATACACATATTCGGGTCTGTAAAGGAAATTGCCCGCTTCATCAGTCGTGCGTTCGGGCAGGGTGATTCCCTGCATTTGCGCATATTCTTCATAAGGCACAATTTCAGCCGACAAAACGGTGCCGGTGTATCCGTCAAGGATGTTATCGGAACGCCGAAAGTAATCTTTCCCGTATGCCACCGTATCCTGCATAGAATAGGTTTCTGTGGTGGGCTTTTCAGCTTTTACATTGGTTTTCCATACAGCAAACGCCCAAACGATAAGGAGCAATGCAGCAAGGAAAAAAACAGCTATCTTCTTTTTCATACTTCGTCCCCCACGGTGTGTTCCGTCAGCCGCCCGCGTTCCAATAAAAAGATTTCATCGGACAAGCCTTCTAAAAGCGCCCCGTCATGACAGGAGAGAATAACTAAAGCGCCTCTTGCTTTTTCTTCTTGCACAATTTGCTTGACGAGCGTGACCCCGTCCGCATCCAAAGAGTTTGTCGGTTCATCCAAAATAACAATATCGGGTTTTTCCATAATTGCCGCCGCAATGCCTAAACGCTGTTTCATACCGAGCGAATATTTTCGGTATTTTTTGCGATCGTCGGGGTGCAGTCCGACGCGGGAAAGCGTTGCGCGGATATCGTCATCCGTTGCAACAGACCGAATTGAGGCGAGTATTTTTAAATTTTGAAACCCTGAATAACTATCCAAAAAAGCGGGATTTTCCAAAAACACGCCGATGCTCTCAGGGAAAGACAAATCCTTTCCCAAAAGCTTGCCGTTTATTCGAATTTCGCCCTGCGTCGGACGAATTAAACCGCAGATTAAACGCATCAGCATGGTTTTCCCTGAACCGTTAATGCCTTTAAAGCCGTAGATAACACCGCTTCTCAAATTCATAGAAACATCTTGAATCACCGCATTGCCTTTGATGGTTTTGGAAAGATTTTGTATCGAAATTTCTGTCATGTCGGTCACTCCTTGTTTAAAATATCATACCGCCGAAACGCACAAAGCCCGACCGCACAGGAAATGAGCAATAAAACGGCAGAAAACAGAATGCCGGTTTCCAACCGCACGCCGTTTTGGATAAGCATACTGTTCCGTTGGGACATCGCGTAATTCCCCAAAAATGCGGGGTGCAGATAATAGGCGGACAACACCAAAACCCCTGCGCTTATGCAAAAGCTGAAAAACGGCTTTATCCACAAGGACGCGGTCATTTGCAGTACGGAAAAGGTGGAAACAATGAAAACAGGCATTAGGAACATTTGCAAGATCAATTTTCCGCTTACAAGCACCTCCCCCGAAAGTGCATAAATATTCTCGGCGGGCATAGGGATAAGTTTGTAAATGAGCGATTTCGATACACCTAACGAAAGTGTTCCACCGCCGCACAGGCAAAACAGCACGATAACACCCCACAACAGCAGAAAATACAGAAAAACAGAGGCAACCGCCCAAACGCATTTGGAAAGCCACCATGCCGAACGGCTTTTCGAATTTACCAATACATTTTTTCCGTATTCCGTTAAATCCTTAAAGGGATAATACAGTGTAATATACAGCGGCACAAGCATCAACAGCATCCAAAGCGCGGGAAACATAAAAACATTCCCAGGCATAGGTACATATTCTTCCATACCCGCCGTCATATAAAACAGAAAATCCCCGAATGTGCGGGTATTTAAATTGCTTCCTTTTGTGCAAACAAAGCCGATGCAAAAACCGAGAAAAAGCACGAGGGAAATGAGATATTTCAAGCCCTCCCGCAACATACCGTTTTTTAAATCGTATTTGCACAGCCTAAAAAATGTCATTTTTCTTACCTCGCAGTACGGTCACGGCAAAGGAAACCGCGAACAGCAAAACCGCCTCGCAAAGAACAACGCTGAGTGAAACATACACCTTTCCGCTGTGCAAAAACTGTATCGGCGAAATTTCGGGTGCATTGCTTAGGGAATTGGAAATATAGTTTATGAGAAGCAGGAAAAACAACGGTGTCAGCGTAACAACAAATACATTTTTGTTAAAAAATGTAACGGTAAGGCTTAAAGTTGCAATCAGTCCTGCAAACACAAAGGTTGCCGCGGTTTTCAAAAGCATATATCCGAACGGATGCGCATAGAAAAGCGGTGTCAGCGTTGACCACGGATGCGCACCGTAATAGACGTCATAAAATACATCAGGCTGTATAGCGGGTACAAAAGCGGCAACCAGCATAATGTTTAAGAGAATTGGTATGGTGATAACCGCACCGCCCGACAAGAACACAGCGATATATTTGGAAAGAAAATAGTTTTTTCGCGGCGTTCTTGTGACAATACTTTTGATATATCCGCTTTTGCGTTCATTGCAATACGACCACCCATAGCCGAGCGCGGCAAGCAACGGCATTAACAGATAAAACAAGGAGCTTGCGGGCGAAATGAATTCTTTTCCAATCCACTGCGTAAAAAGTGAAGTGCCTGGAAGTTCGGGGTTCAGCGCATAGCCCGTGATTTGTGCTGAATTCATGTCCATTTGCCCGAAGGTATGGTAAGCGTGAATACAGAATACAGCGGAATAAACGGCAATTGCCGCCGCGAGGCACAAAGCACAGAGAAACAACTTGTTCGCAAATGCTTTTTTTAGTTCCATTTTCAAAACCGATTGCATGAAAGCGCCCCCTTATTCCGAATAAATATACTGCGTTTTCTCGGGGTTCAGCCCCAACGCAAAGAACAAATCTGCCGTGTCGTTCACTGTGTTTTTCGGCACAAAATAGCCGACTTGGCAAGTCACAGATGCACTCTCGTCCAAATACACACCCAAAAATTCATTCGGATTTTCAGAGCGTTTTGCTTTGTCGTTTTCTGGAAAGGAAAAATATTCCATATCGCCTGCGGGAAGAATTTGCCCGCCTGCGTCCGTATACACCAACCGAAGCATATTGACAAGCTCTGCTTCACCCAAAACAACGCCGTTTTTCTCTTTTTTCAAGGTGAATTCCACCACTACAAATGCGTAATCGGGATTTAACGCGCCGTTTTCCGAGAGCCAGCCGTTCTCGTAGGCTCTTTCTGAAAAATCATTCTTTGAAAACGGGGCGGTTGTATCGTAGCTTTGCATGTTTGTAACAGTATAACTCGTGACACCTGTTGCCTCGTTCTCTACAAGTACCGTTTCGCCGAAGATATGACGGTTTTGCGCGTTCGGCGGCATATCTGTAACAATGCCACCAGATTGAAAACCGTTCCCGCCGTTGTCGACATCGCCCACGACCTTTTGAAACTGTCCCTTCACGTCCTCTTTTGTGCACCCCAAAAAGCACCCGATAATGAACAACAAAACGAGAACGAGTAAAATAGACGCCTTCTTTGGATGTTTTTTCATAGTGTAAGTCTCCTTGCTGAAAGGGGCGGATTTTAAAATCCGCCCCTATGTTTAGGATCACGAACTAATTTGCATAGGGATAGGTTCCCACGGAATCAGCGCTCCATTTTCCGTTAATAGTTAAACCGGATTGCCCAGAGGTCGGAGCTAACCCGATGAAAGCATACGAATATCCCCATTCGTATACATATTGTCTGATGCGTCTTTTTTGCCCTGCGTAGATAATCGCTGAATCGTTTTTCGTGCAGTTGGTATATCCATTTGCAAGTGATGATGTATGTCCTCCGTGTATAGAGTAATAACTGCCGCCCGCCGGATTAGAGGAATAACTGTATACATATGATCCGGAAGCATCTTCCTTTCTCTGCCCTACACCATATACCCTATAGTATCCTTCATTCGGCATGCTATAACTGAATGCAACATCATGATTGTTTTTTGCAAAAGCCGTTAAAGATAGTGCCGACATAAGCATAACAATTGTCATAAGCAATGTAATAATCTTTTTTCTTTTCATAATAGTTATCTCCTTATTTGGTGAAAATTATTTATTTTGTGTAAAATCTCAATCTTATTATGGCTTATTGACATTACATCCTTTTGTTTGCAGATTTGAACCAATCTTTATTTGTTGCACATCGGAATCACACCTTTCAATGAATTTAAAAAACAAAATAGAGTTTTTTAACCTGTTAAAGACTGTCGCAATATAAACAGAGTGAAACACGCACGAGTATTAAATGTGAATTTTAGTCTTTATATTATCTTTTATCTCAAAACTACAAATTTTTCAAGATTTTACGATGAATGCAGAACGAGAGAGGATAAACGCAGAAAAAACGAGTTGACAAGTAAAAACGTCAACCCGTTTTCATATTCAACATATATCAATTTTTTGGGGGAAAGCAATATCTGTTTCAAATACTTTTAAATTTTCATCATATTTCCAACCGTAAACAGCGTCATATTTTTTGAGTGTTTTTCGTATGCTCTTTGTTCCTACACCGTGTATTTTTTTATTGTCTTTGGTTGTTTTCAATTCACCGTTTTCTGTTTCCGGCGGAACAAAACAACTGTTTTTAATGACCAATCCATCGTGCATATTGCCCTTTGAAAAGATATAGACCTGAATAAATCTTTCGTCTGCTCGTTCGGTGGCTTCGACAGCGTTATCAAGTAAATTATTCATCAGCGTAGATAAATCAGAATCCGATACATAAGCAAGATTTGCCGTTTTTACATCAACGGAAAACTGAATATTTTTCTTTTCACAAAGCGTAGCATACTTGCTGATTATCAAGTCCAACACTTTGTTTTTGCTTATGCCAGTACGGTTGAACTTCTCAATATCAGGATATATGCAGTCAACATATCTTCGGACATCTTCTAGATCTTCAAAGTTTCTAATCTGCGTTAAATGATTTTTAATATCATGCGAAAAAATACGCATATCTTTATTAGATTGCTCAATAATTTCAAAATATTTTTTATCCTGTTCCTCTTGATGCTGAATCGTTTTCAGCTCGTATAGTTCTTTTGTGTTTTTTAAGGAATACTCATAGATTATAAACACCAATATATTAACGAACAGTAAACCAATACTCGAAATTATCCATAAAACACTCATGGTTTGCGTAAGTTGCATCTGATAGGCAATATATCTAAAACAAATTAAAACCATTATGCTCGTTAGCGGCATAATAAACAGCAACCAAAAATACTTGTTGTATGGTTCGTTATTTTCTTTTTGTGCAAACAGCTTGAGTATAATTATCATGAACCCAAAGTAAATCAGTTTGCTGGTAACGATCACAAACAAATAAGTGGCTGTACTGACTTCCAAGGCGTTAAAATCTTTATACAATACGAAACCTAACACCATTACCAATATTTCAGAAGTAAGCATTACGAATAAAAATACAAACGAGTGAAATACTGCTGTTTTAAAAGAAACATTGTAAAGGTACAGAAGAAGCAGAGTGTATGTAATAAACATCAATATAATATTCAAATATGTAATATTAAACTGATATATCACACCTAAAAAAGCAGTATTTAAAAGCATTAAAGAAACTCTTTTTGAAGTATCTTTTTTAGCGTCAAACAGTGAATCGGAATAATACCAAAACAGCAAAAATTCAAAAAGATACATGAATATATCTGTTATAATTTTAGTCATTGTCTATATCCTCGCCTATAAAATCTAAAAAACGCCTTTTAAATTCAGGTTGCTTTCTCGTCGCAACGGAAATTTTTATATCCGAATACGGCTGTGCCAATGTAATTTCATTTCTTTGAAAGTTTTTTATATAGTTCATATTCACTATATAACTGTTATGGGGAACGGCAAAACAGGAGGCGGTAAGCATGGAACGAAGTTGCTTCATGGTTTCTTTTATATTGTAATTCGTTTCTTTTGCATAAATAAAAACACCTTTAAGCTTTGCTTCGGCATAAATAATATCGGAAATTTTGAGCCTTGCAACCTTACTGTCTTTCATATGCAATGTTATAACACTCTCGTTTATAACCGACATCGCTTTGTCAAGTGCTGAAAAAATACGGTTCTGTGTTGCGGGTTTATCAATATACCTTGTAACCTGAATGTCCATTGCATCATCTAAATACTGGTGATACGCCGTGACAACAAGGATAACCGTATTTTTATGCTTTTGCTGAATTTGCTTTGCAACAGCTATGCCGTTTGTATCTCCAAGCTCTATATCGAGAAATAATATGTCGTAAATTTCATCGGACTTTAATAAATCAGTTCCCGTTTGAAATTCGTCAATGCTGCATTCTATATGACGCAGCTTGAAATATTCTTCCGCATAGCACTTCACCGACAGTCTGCATTCTGTTACATCATCGCATATTGCAATTCGCATAATATCCCCTTAAAATCAAACAAAAAAATCGTATAACCATTACTGTGATTATACGATAGTAAAATTTATTTTGCAAGTCATCGGGATTTTAAGAAGGCATCAATTATATCGGAAATTATAATTTTATGTTCATCTGAGCGTTTTTTTAACTTCTGTATAATTTCATCATCAATATCAGCATACAATGTTCCTGAAGCAATGTAATCAATATTCGTTTTCAATTCTGAACAAATATCAAGAAACAGTAAAAAACTCGGTGCAGATCTTCCCCTCTCAATATTGGAGAGGTGGTTGTTCGAAATATTCAGTCTGTTTGCAAAATCTTTTTGACTGATATCGAGTTCTTTGCGTCGTATAAATATTCTATTTCCTATTTGTTTCAAATTGTGTTCCATATCATATTCCTCACTTGTAAATAATGTTAACACCAATATTATATAAATAAAACAATGTTACAGCAAAACAGTTTGAAAATAATTGTAAATTTACTATGAGTACAGAAATAATTTGTAAATATTTTAATTTTCTGCAATTAGTGACTAAATCATATACATTTGTCCGAATTTGTTGATTTATTATTTATTTTTTGTTATTCATAAAATGTCAAAAAAATACAAAATATATTAAGGGGGATTTCTTATGAAAAAGAAATTTACAAAAGCAGTCGACAATCTTATCGGTAAAGCATTAAAAATGAATGTCAATAGCACAACAAGCATTGCAATGTTTCAGCCTAAAGTTCCAAAAGAATTATTGGTTTTCAAAAAATAAATGATTTGTAAATTGGCATCAAAGGCTGCAGAAAACTTTATAAAAAGACCGAACACTTGTTATAACAAAATTGAAATATATCAGTACGGTTTTTTTGTCTTGTATTCGAATATCCTATTCCTTTTGTTGACCATGCTATTGGGAGCAGTGTTCGGGGTCTTTCTGCAAGGCATAATTTTTCACGCTGCCTTTTTCTCAATCAGACAATATGCCGGTGGTTATCATGCTTCGACGGAAACAAGATGCGAAATAATGTCAACGCTTTCAATCTTGGCTTGTATTGGTGTAATCAGACTGTCAAAGACGTATGATTTTCAATTTGCTCTGCTCGTTGTAAGCATAGTGTCGGCTGTGAGTATAGCGGTTCTTTGTCCGCTTGACACACCCGAAAAGCCATTATCGGAAAAAGAGTTTAAGTATTTCCGCAAAATCTCTTGGCTGATTTTGTCAGTGATATTCCTCGTTGTAGCTATTTCATATTTTGTGCAATTGAAATGGTTGCAAATTTTCTTTGCACCTTGTTGTCTCAGCTTGATTTTAGAAAGTCTTTTGCTCACAGCAGGAAAGGTAAAGAAATTGACGTTGAATAAATCTGAATAGCATTGCAAGCAGTGCATTTGCTTAATATTATGAAAAATAAAATATGTACAATTCAATATTTAGGCTTTTCATTGCATAGGCAAAATCCATAACCGGCAATGCAAAATGTTATTACAGCACCGTGTAAGGTTAATGCAGTAAACGGGAGATATCTTCCGAATCCACTGCGTCACCTTGCACGGTGCTTTTTTTGTCACAATTCTATATATGAAATAACAGTATAAGTCCCTCCTGCGGCTCTTAAAAAACCGCAAGAGGGACTTTTTTGTTTTGCTGGAACAACAGGTTCGGGTTTTGTTATTACGCTGTGCATTTCTATGTCTGTTGAGGGGGACGGATATATGAATGAGTGGCTTTGCTACATTGCGGAATACCCGTAATCTCTGCGTTTTTAAGGACGAATCAAGCTTTAAAAATAAGGAGATTACAAAAGATGTTTAAAAATCAGGATAATCAGAACAATATATGCTTTATACGCACAGAAAACGGTTATGAACAGATAACCTATGCGGAATTGTGTAAACTTATAAATACAAACGAGGAATACAAATCCAAAAAATTCTTGCCTCTTCACGGAATGCTAATGGAAGTAACGGAAGAACAATACAAAGAATTTTACAGACAAAAACGCCGACAGAAATATATAGATGAACGTTCAGCAGAAAACAGTGATTTTTCCTATGATATGCTCACAACTGATGATTTTAACGGAGAGGACATTCTTGTGGATGATAGCGAATCTCTTGATGAACAAGTTATACGCAAAATAATGACGGACAAGCTAAGGGGTGCTCTGCGTCTGCTTTCCGAGGATGAGCAAGAACTGATTTACGGATTGTTTTATGAGAACCTATCGGAAAGAGAATACGCAGCTCAGAAAGGGGTTTATCATAATGCGATACATAACAAAAAAATACGTATTCTTAAAAAGCTCAAAAAATTTTTAGATAATTAAATGTGTGCAGTCCCTCGCTTTTTCGGCATGGAAAGTGAGGGGCATTTTTATTGTCTCTGTTGTTCCTTGAAAAGTGAATAGCACAGCGCATTTTTTACATTCCCTCTGCTGTCGGCTAAAACCGGCGAGCTACATGAGCGAACGCATTTTATGCCTTTAGGACTCAGACGGTGCGGCGCATCCGTATCGAAGGCGATGACAGGCAGAGGCAATAATGATACTTCCGTTCAGTCCTAAAGTCGAGCGTGATAAGACCGTCGCAACAAAGGAGAGCGGCTCGGAGAGATCCTCGGAGTGGTGAGATTCCAATGAGGCCAAATGCATGGTCGGAAAGTGCGTTCCCGTGCATTCGAGGGGTGGCGTGGTTCAAATATCGGATAACAAAAACGATTGATATAAAAATTACAGGCGGTCGTTTACTTTTTAGATAGGCGACCGCCTTTACTTATGGAGGCAAAAAATTATGGAACAAATTAAACGAGGCGAAATATATTACGCCAATTTATGCCCGATAGTAGGTTCTGAGCAAGGCGGTGTCCGCCCTGTTGTTATCCTGCAAAACAATAAGGGCAATTTTCATAGCACAACTACGATTATAGCACCCATCACAGGGGAACTGGATAAACCATACCTTCCGACACATGTTATTTTTAAATCAGACTGCATGAAAAAAGAATCCATGGTTCTACTTGAACAGATAAGAACGATCGACAAGTCCCGTCTCGGCAGATTTGTCGGCACTATGAATAACAAAACAATGAAACGAGTTGATAAAGCAATCTTAATCAGCTTCGGGATTGATTATCTGGAGGGACTAAAAAAATGATAGTTTCAGAAAAGACAAAATCAAACAGTGCTTTCTACTACGAAGTCTGTATGTTAAAGCTGTTATCCGATATGCGATATTTAAATGAAAAAGATTTAAATGCAATTATTAGAATAGCTTCGGAAGATTACGGAGCATCTCTTGTTTTGGACAAAAATATTTTATGTCTAAACTGATAATTCTGATAAAAGAGCTGGATATATTCGAACTATCGTAGTATTGTAGTGTTGCATCAAAGAAGAGATGACAACAGCAGGTAAATCCTGCGGAAAGGATAAGCAATGGAGAACACAGTAGTTACAATAACACCAAGTATAATACCAAAATCAATTTTGCGAGTTGCCGCCTACTGCCGTGTATCGAGTGATTCAAGCGATCAATTACACTCCTTTGCCGCACAGGTGCAGCACTACACGAAATTTATCAGTGATAACGAGCGAATGGAGCTTGCCGATATATATGCGGACGAGGGAATAACAGGCACAAAAACAGCTAATCGTGACGATTTCAATCGGCTGATTGCGGATTGCAAAAAGGGTAAAATTGACCGAGTGATTACAAAATCGGTCAGCCGTTTTGCACGAAACACAGCCGATTCTCTTATGTACGCAAGGCTCCTTAAAGAATACGGCGTCAGCATACTGTTTGAAAAGGAAAATATTGACACAGCATATATGTCAAGTGAATTACTACTTGCTCTGTCAGGTGCTCAGGCGCAGGAAGAATCTATTTCAATATCTAAAAATATGAGATGGAGCATTGAAAATCGAATGAAAGCCGGCACATTTATAGCAAGTCATACGGCTTACGGATATAAGCTTGTTAACGGTGAATATGTTATTGATGAAAGTGAAGCTAAAATAGTCAAACTGATTTTCAAAAGTTTCCTCTCAGGTATGGGCAAAAAATCAATTGCGGATATGCTGAATAATATGGATATTCCGAAACGCATTGACGGAGTGCCGTGGCAAATATCTACCGTAGAATATATTCTTACTAATGAAAGGTATATCGGTGATGCAGTCTTTCAGAAAACCTATACAACCGAAACACTGCCCTTTGTAAATAAAGCGAACAACGGAGAAAAGGCTAAATACTATGTTGAGAATACAAATCCGCCTATTATATCAAGGGCGGATTTTGAAATGGTGCAGAAACTTATAAAAGACAACAGCCTTGAAAATCAGCGTAAAAAGGCGGTAACTTATCCGTTAACACAGAAAATACGCTGTAAATGCGGAGCAACCTACAAACCGCTTACCGTAAACGGCAAAAAATATTGGGAGTGTACTAAACACAATTTAGGCAGAAGCAAATGTGATTCTCGACGAATACCCGAAAAAGATATTTATGAGGCGTTTGTTACAATGATAAGCAAATTAAGAATTTGCCGAACGGATATTTTACCTGCGGCTATCATACAAACTGAACGTCTGCAAATGAAAGCAGGCGGATTAGCTGCTAAAATTAAAGAAATTGATAGGCAAATCGCTGAATTTAACAATAAAAGCCTTGTGCTTGCAAGACTGAATACGAAAGGTATTATACGACCTGCTGAATATGCCGAACAAAGCGGCAGTATAAACGGATGTGTAAATAATCTGAGAAGCAAACGAAGACAGTTGTTAAAAGAACAAGACGAAAATAGCATCCTATCAGGACTTCGCACATTAAATGATTTATTAATGAATATCTGTCTCTTATACACATCTGACGCTGCCGACGATAAGGC
>ERZ1027171.156-NODE-156-length-32269-cov-6.965667_pt1 | contig 32269 bp, 34 predicted proteins | sample MGYA00519274_ERZ1027171 | MGnify/ENA primary metagenome ERZ1027171 (study PRJEB26926, sample SAMN06164681) | human gut metagenome | biome: ENVO:00009003; feature: ENVO:2100002; material: ENVO:00002003 | host: Homo sapiens | place: USA | collected 2012 ... | reverse complement strand
ATACTGATCGGTCTCGTGGGCTCGGAGATGTGTATAAGAGACAGACCCAATCCCCCCTTTGCGACAAGATTTTCTTTTTTGGGGTGTTTTCGCTTTTGGAATTGTATTTTTTCGGGTTCTGCTATATAATAGAAAAAAACAATCGGGGGAATTGTTATGCGCCAGTCCAAAAAATATATTTCTTTATTTTTCGCGCTTTTTTTCGCTCTTTCGCTGTTCGGATGCGGTGCAAAGCCCGAAAGCAGCGGTCACGTTTACGGAGAAGTATATACGCGGGAATCCGCGCGCTTAACTGCGGATGCAGACGGTACTTTCCGCATTTTAAAAATCAATGACACGCATTTCCGCAACGGTGTGTGCGAAAATGACGCAAAGACGCTTGCGGAGTTGAAAATCATTTTAGACAACACGCCCTGCGACCTTGTGGTGATGGACGGCGACCTTGTGGAAGGCACGACTTCCGACAAAACGTATAACAAATACCAAGCCGCCGCAACATTCGCGGAGCTTTTGGAAAGCTATGAAACGCCGTGGACATTTGCCCCCGGCAACAATGACGGCGAAAAGGACGGCTCGAACGAGGATTTGATTGCATATCTGTTACAGTATCCGCACTTTTTGGCGGGCAACGCCGAGGGGATTCGCGGCGCAATGCAGTTTTTTATTGATGTGGAATCCACGGACGGCGAATTGCTCCATACCGTGGCGGTTTTGGATTCGCTTTCTCGTAAAATCAAATCCGTAGGACCGTATGATTCCATAAAGGAAAATCAAATTGAATGGCTTTTGCAGGGCGTAAACGAGCGAAAAGTCCCCGCGAGCGTATTTTTCCATATGCCCACCCCCGCGTTTGAAACGGCTTACAGGGAAGGGACGGCTTATGCCGACTTCCCGTTCTGCGACGAATACCCTGTCGGCGACATCAAGGGCAATCAGCTGTTTGACGACAAAACGGCGGACAATCCGTATATCGCGCTCCTTTCGGCGGGGCATGTGCACAGCGACAACCTCGCGTTTTTCCATAACAGCCGTTGGTATCAGTTAAGCAGTCTGGGCGGGTACGGCGCGGTCGGGTCGGACAAGCACGCGCCGTCCTGCACGTTGACAACGGTGTACTGTTTCAGTGAGCGTGCGGAAACTATGTATGCCTTTGAAAAAATTTCGGCAGACGATTTTGCCTGATTGTGCACTGAACCCGTAGGGGCGAACTGCGTTCGCCTGCGGACGGACAAGGATGTCCGTCCCTACACGTGTATCCATTCACTCTGTGTTATATGAGATTCTTCGCTGCGCTCAGAATGACAAACTCGCCGAAATCAGATGGAATTTTACAAAACGTATCATCAAAAGGGGCTGAACATATGGAAACCTATCCGTTATATACCAAGCGGGAAATCAAAGTGACCCCGCAAAAAAAGCATGTTAAATTGGATGCGTATCTCGTCGGCAATCATGCGCCGTGCGTGCTGATTCTGCCGGGCGGCGCATATACCATTGTGTCCGACCATAATGAGGGAAAGCCCTTTGCCGAAGAATTTAACAAACGCGGCTACAACGCGTTTGTGCTGTGGTACCGCGTCAAAGCGGCGGCACGTTACCCCGCGCCGATGGAGGACACGGCACGAGCGATGCAGTTCATTAAAAGCCACGCAAAGGAGTGGGGAATCGACACATCGCATATCGCGCTGATGGGGTCTTCCGCAGGCGGACACTTAGCGGCGTTCTTTGCCGCAGAGCATAAACGCTTTGACGACAGCTACAACGGCACGGTTTACGGTGTAAAGCCGAATGCCTTGCTGCTTTGCTACCCTGTAATTACCATGGGCGCGCTGACGCACAAGGTCTCCCGCCGCCGTCTTTTAGGGTTATTTTCGGGGAAACCAGAGCAAAACGCCGCTTCTGTCGAACGCCGTGTCACCTCGGAATATCCGCCGACCTTTGTTTGGCACAACAAAGACGACACTTCTGTTCCGTACCAAAACAGCGAGCTTTTGGCAGAAGCACTGCAAAGAAACGGCGTACGCCATGAATTGAAGCTGTTTCCGAGCGGCGGACACGGTATCGGTCTGGCAGAAGGCACTTCTGCCGAGAGCTGGTTTAACTCGGCATTCGCCTTTTTACAGGGTGTTTTCGAGAAGTAAAGCAATTTCACTTTACGAATTTGTAAACTGCTTTTTTAAAAATTTACACAGCAAACAGGCGGGAAAGCACAGTAAAAACCACAAAAAGGAAAACAGCGGACAGATTTGTCCGAATATATTCAAGGGGCGCGCGCTGTAATCCCACACGTGCAGTCGGAACACCTTGTTGACGAGCAGTCCGACCAACAGTTCCAAAACCGTAATGATACCGCATCCCATCAAACAGCGTTTATACAGCGGTACATCCTTATATTTTTCGTTGACGCCGTAAATGCCCAACAGTGCCGCACCGCCCGTTAAGCCCATTGTCCAATGCGTAAAGCCGCGGAACAGCACTTCTATCAGGCAATAGACGATTGCACCGAGCGAATATACGCAAAAAAATTCCTGAATTTTTTTCATTTTATCACCGTTTTGTAGTGTACCCGAACAAAGGGATTTCTATACTGCAATACCAAATCACAAGAGGATTTCCAAATGCATGTAAAATTTTATACCCTTGGCTGTAAGGTCAATCAATACGAAACGCAGGAACTGACAGAGTTACTGCAAAAAAACGGTTACACAGTCACTTTGCAGGACGAAAACACCGATGTTTTTGTGGTGAATTCCTGTACCGTTACCGCCGAAAGTGATCGCAAAACACGGCAGACCGTGCGGCGGCTGAAACGCAATTTTCCGCAAAGCGCCGTGGTTTTGACCGGCTGTATGCCGCAGGCATTCCCCGCGCAGGCACAGGCTTTAGACGCGGCGGATATTGTGCTCGGCAACAAAAACAACTGCTTACTGCCCCAAAAGCTTTCCGCGTTTTTCGCATCGCGCGAACGTGTTTTCGCGGTATCGCAGCACCAAAGCGGCGAACCGTTTTTAGGCGATTTGATTACGGATTTCAATGAGCGCACCCGCGCCAATTTAAAAATAGAGGACGGCTGTGACCGTTTTTGCGCCTATTGCATTATCCCCACCGCGCGCGGCAGAGTCCGCTCCAAACCGATTGCGGATATTGCACGCGAGGCGCAAACCTTAAGCGACAAAGGATTCCGTGAATTGGTGCTGGTGGGCATCAATCTTTCCGCCTACGGCAAAGACAGCGGCGAAAGCTTTGCGGATGCCGTGGAAGCGGCGAGCCGCCCCGCGGGAATTTTGCGCGTGCGTTTGGGTTCCTTGGAGCCCGACCATATGTCGGATGAAGTGATTGATGCGCTCTCGAAGCTTCCGAAGCTGTGCGGGCAGTTTCATATCTCCTTACAAAGCGGCTGTGACCGCACCTTAAAGCAGATGAACCGTCACTACACCGCCGCAGAATACCTGACGCTCGCAAAGAAACTGCGCGCGGCATTCCCCGACTGCACACTGACTACGGATATGATGGTCGGCTTTGCAGGGGAAACCGATGCGGATTTTCAGGAGAGCGTGCAGTTTGCCGAAACCGTCGGGTTTGAGAAAATTCACGTATTCCCCTACTCCGTGCGGCAAGGCACGCGCGCGGCAGATTTTGACGGGCAAGTTGAAAAGTCCGTCAAGGAAGCACGCGCCGCCGTACTGCTGGATACGGCTAAGCGTCTGCGCACCGCTTTCTTGAAACGGCAAATCGGTAAAACCGTAGAGGTGCTTTGCGAGCATAAAACCGAAAACGGACAGCATTTCGGCTACACGGCAAATTATACGCCCGTTTTATTTACCGCCGAACACTGCCGTGCAGGAGACCTCGTCCGTGTTAAAATCACCGAAACAGACGGGGAAAACGCTGTGGGAAAGATTCTGTAAAAATTCTTACAAAAAAGTTAACAAGAAAGAAACGCTTTGCACCGCATTCTTACAGAAAAGTAACAATGCGGTGCATTTTGTTGACTTTCGGGCGCAGATTCGGCATAATGGACTTGTAAAAAACTAAAGGAGGTTTTCCAATGATTGAAGTGCAGGGCGTAACCAAACGCTTCGGTGACTTTACCGCGATCAGTGATATCAGCTTTCAAGTGGGCAACGGCTCGCTTTACGGCTTAATCGGCTACAACGGCGCGGGTAAAACCACACTTTTAAAAACCATTACAGGCGTCTATAAGGCGGAGGCAGGGCGTGTGCTCTTAGACGGCGAGGACGCATTCGACAACGAGCGCATGAAACAGCATATGTTCTATGTGCCCGATGACATCTACTTCCAGGCGTATTCCAGCATGGAAAAAATGGCAAAGTTTTACAACGGCTATTATCCCGATTTCAGCTTTGACACCTTTCACAAGCTGGCGGAGGTGTTCGGGTTGGACACCAAAGCGCGTTTGAACGGCTTTTCCAAAGGTATGCAGAGACAGGCGGAAATTGTTTTGGGCTTTGCCACACAGCCGTCGTTTATGCTGTTCGACGAAACCTTTGACGGGCTCGACCCCGCAAAGCGTGCGCTGATTAAAAACATGATTCACGAATATATGGAAGAAAAAAACGCTTCTATTATCGTTTCCTCGCACGATTTGCATGAATTGGAGGGGCTTTGCGACCACTTCGGTCTGATTAACGGCAAAAAGCTTGTCTTAGACGCATCCATTTCCGATTTAAGTCAGAACCGCGCAAAATTCCGCTTGGTATTCTCGGAGGATGTGTCCGAAGCACAGCTCCGACAGCTTGGCATAGATGTGAAATCCTTTAAAAAGGACGGCAAAATGCTCGTGATTACCGTCAAAGGCGATGAGCAGGAAACTGCCGCCAAACTGCAAACGCTCTCCCCCGCGATGGTCGAGAGTCTGCCGCTTTCCTTAGAGGAAGTATTCTTAGACGAAATGGAGGGAACAGATTATGACTTCACGCAAATCTTTGCAAAATAACTTCGGTTATGCCTACCGCACGGGACTGCGGGACAATTCTCTGTTCGCGATTCTGAACACGGTGTTTTTAAGCCTTTTCTTCGCGGTTATGCCGATTATGACTTTCCGCAACAACACCTCGGTAAACAGAGAAACAGGTGATGTTTCCGTTATCAACTTCAAAGAGCAGTTTTCATTTATGTTCACACAGGGCATGGAAATATACCGCTATTTCGTGCTTGCGGGGCTCATCGGCGTCGGACTGCTGGTCGGTATTACGACGTTTAAATTCATCACCGGCAAAAAGACCGTCAATGTGTATTACAGCCTCGGCATTAAACGGCAAAAGCTGTTTACCGCTAAGTACCTTTCGGGTCTTACGCTGATTGCGCTTTCCGTGCTTCTCCCGATGCTCGTTTCGCTGATTGCCAACATTTCCGTACTCGGCACGAACAAATTTATGTTCCCCGCATTCGCCTATCTGACGCTCGGTATGTTCTCGGTTGCCGCGGTTTCCTATACAATCACGGCAATGGTGTTCACCTTGGTCGGTACGGTATTTGAAGGCGCGCTGTTCTCGGGAATTTTGATTCTGTTCCCCGAAATCCTGTTCCGCTGTTTGCAGGTTTTAATTGAAAAACTCGTACTCGGCACGCCTTTGGGTACAGATTTTTCCACAAGCAGCATCTATATCGGTGACACTTCCGCTTCACTCACAAAAACCTTTGAAAACTTTAATCCCCTGCGCTATTTGTCAAAAGGTCTGTTCACCTATTCTTTAGCAGACGCAAAAGGCCAGGTCACAAGCTATGATAACGGCGGGGCAGTCGCCTGGAGCGCGCCGAATTTCCTGCCCGTGGTGCTGTGGCTTGCAGTCGTTGCGGTTCTGTTCCTCGGCGGTATGTTTTTCTACAAACGCCGTAAGGCGGAAATCGGCGGCTTCCTCGGCAAAAACCGCGTAATGAACTTCATCGGTACTTTCTTGGTCGGCATTTTCGGCTTCGTCCTCACGTTTGACGTCATGCGCGCAAAGGGTATGGCAGTCGCTGTCGCCGTCGGCGCAGTTGTATTCGCGGTGATTTATGTGGGCTTAAGCTTCCTGCTGCTGCGCAATGTGCGCCAATTCGTAAAGGAACTGCCTGCATTGCCCATACAGCTGGCAATCGTTGCCGTCATCTTCGTATTCTTCGCAACAGGCTATTTCGGCGCGGCAAATAAAATCCCCGAAACGGCTGATATTCAATCGGCGCAAATCACGATGCCCAACACCAATTATGCAATGACGAACACAAGTTACAGCTACCACTATATGATGGGTCTGCCTACGGCGAACACACAGCCCTACGGCGAATACACCAATGAAAAGGATATTGATTTTGTGCGCAATGTGCACGAAAAATTGGTTGCTGCGGGTAAAACGGAGGCCACAAAGCTCGACAGCGATTTCAACGGCAACTATCCCATCTCCGTGAAAATCGTTTATAAGCTGAAAAACGGCAAAGAGGTTTTGCGCTGTTACTACGGCGTGTCGGCGGAAATTCTCAAAGAATTACAAAAAGCGGACGAAACCGATTATCAGCAGTCCGTTTACAAAAAGATTTTCAAGGATGAAGTCAAGGTAGTGGAAATGCCGAAAGAAACCGAGGGTGTACCCGCCGAAACCCGTCAGGCATATGCAGAATATCTCTATATCCGCCAAGTACGCGAGGGCGAGGACGTGCGTCTGTACAACAAAACCCTGAGCACAGAAACGCAAATGGAGCTGACTGCCGAACAGCGTGCAAAGCTGCTCGACTGCCTGTATCAGGATTTATCGGCACAAACTGCGGAAAACCGTTACAATCCTGCCGAAACGCTCGGCGTTATCAGCTTTGTATCTTCAGTGGATGAAGAGACGGGCAAACCTACAACCGTGGCTATAGACAGTAACGGTGCTATGCACGAATATGCAGATTCCGTTATGCCCGAACAGGAGGATGTTTTCTCCGGAAAGTCCATAAACTACGGTCAGCCTGATTTCTTCATCACCTCGGATATGACAAATACCGTGGCGTTCTTAAAATCCGTCGGTTACTATGATGCAATGGTCGGCGACAAGGAGCTGAAAAACGTTTACGGTATACAGGTTTCACAAATGTTTACGCGTTCTTATATAGACGACTGGATTTACTACCGAGAAGACCTTGCCTGCGAATTCCTCTCGGAAAGCAGTATGGATAAAAACGCTTTCACTGAAATTACAGCGGCTGGCGACTACTTCGATGAAAGAGACAAGCCGCAAAACTTCAATTCTTCCGACAAAGCATTGATGGAAGAAATTCGGAAAAATACGGTTACCCGCGCTATGCTCTCCCCCACAGATTATATTGTGGTGCTTGCCTACACAGACGGCACCTACGCGAAAACGTATGTCCGCGCAGACAAAATGCCCGAATCGGCAAAAGCAGGCATTGCAAAGAACGCCCCTGCGGACAGCTACTATCAATAATTCAAACTTGTAAAAAGCAAAAAGAAGCCGCCCCCGCCCGAACAAAACCTGTTCGGACAGGGGCGGTTGTTTATATAGTAGGGGGCGGTTTCGTGCAGACGTACCTTGTGCTATGGGAGATTCTTCGCTAACGCTCAGAATGACAGTTTTTTGCAAATTTATAGGAGCGGGTTATTCCCCTGACAGGGGAAATGTCTGCGAGGCAGACAAAAGGGTGCCCGTTTTCGGAGAAAATCCACGCCCGCCCGAGCAAGGTTGGATTTTGTAAAAATCAACGGTGATGCACTAATCTGTCGGGGTCGGCAACCCGCAAACGAACAGCCGCAAGACCTGTCCCTACGATATGAAAAACATCTGCACCAACCCGTAGGGGCGATTCACGAATCGCCCGCAAAAATTTCTGCGAACCGTAGGGGCGTGCATTGCGCGCCCGTCGAAATTTGATAAGATTTTGCGGACGGACGAGGAACAACTCCCTCAGTCACGGCTACGCCGTGCCAGCTCCCTCACAGAGGGAGCGGAAATAGGTTTGCTAATTATAACGCCCCTACGTGTACATCAAATTTACTTTGTTCTGTTGGAAATTCTTCGCCTGCGGTGCAGAATGACAAGGTTTTGCAAACTTCATCTCTCCCCCAGTCACGCCTACGGCGTGCCAGCCCCCTCGTCAGAGGGGGCAATATTGCTCGCTCTCGGAATTTGATTTAATTGACGGTTCAGTTCCAGCAGCTCGTCCTTTTCAACCTGTACGCCTGCTGTACCGAGCAATCCCGTCAACCGCAGAACAGTAAATCCGCCGAGCATTTTGAGCATATCCGCCCCCATTGTAAAGCCCGCGATTTTTTCGCCTTTGCCCTTGCGGTTCAAGGCTTCGGCGAATGTGAAAAATATCTTTTTTCCTTCGTCGGTTTCCAAAATCTCGCTCAATTTGTCATTTAACGAAAAATACCCCTCGGGTGCGGTGATGTCAAACCAGTTGAGAACCGCACCTTTTTCTTTCAGACGGTATTTTTCGGGGAAGGAATCGACCTTTTGCAGTACAAATCCATCCGTTACCTCGCCCGCAACGGCTTCTATACGCGATTCTCCGATATTCGGCACATCGAAATAGAAGAAATGCTCCCTGCTTGTCTGTCGGTCTATGCTTTCGCCGTTTCGGAACAGCTCGACCGTCGGCAGATTGGAATACACGGTGACCTTTGTCACCTCTTCGGTGCGTTCCGTGTATCGCTTGCCGCAAATGTGCACAAACGGCTCATCGGACAGCCACGCCTTATACGCATAAAACGCATCTTTTTTATATTTTCGGTCAAAAGTCACAAGTCCTTTGTGATTTTGCCCGTTTTCGCCACCCTCATTTCGTGCGTCCGCACCGAAATCAAACATATTCCACACGTGCGTTGCCCATAGATACGGTCTTGTGAACAGCTGTTTAATCAGTTCCTCATGGTAATAGGCTTGGTATTCCTCGGTATAATCCCCCTGCACAGGGTCCGATGTGTGCCAGTCCAGACCCTCACAGCCGTATTCGCTCACACCGATGGGCAAATCGGGAAAGGTTTCGTGAAAACGGTCGAGCCACGGACCGTTCATTGCCGTGTCGCCGCCGTACCAACCGAAATAGTGATTGTAGGAAATGACATCAGGAATCTTTAAATACGGATCGTGCATATCACACATTGATACAACCGCAACCGTTGTCGGGCGTGTCGAATCTAACTCGTGCGCCAAAGCGTTTAAGTGCTTGTGGGTTTCCAGCAAATCCGCATCCGAGCCGTTCATCGTGATTTCATTGGAAAGTCCCCAAACGACAATACTCGGGTGATTGTAATTCTGTACAATCAGTTCGCGCAGCTGTGCTTCCGCATTTTCGGACGCTTTCGGCATATGCTTTGAAATATACGGAATCTCCGCCCAGACAACCAATCCCCGTTCGTCGCAAAGGTCGTAAAAATATCGGTCATGCTGATAATGAGCCAACCGAACCGTGGTTGCCCCCAGCTCGCAAATCAAATCCATATCTTCTTCGTGATGTTCGGGCAAAAGCGCATTGCCGAGCCCCCATCGGTCCTGATGGCGGGAAACACCGCGCAGCGGATACGGTTCGCCGTTCAGAATAAAGCCCTTTTCGGCATCGATACGGAAACTGCGGCACCCGAATCGAGCGGACACACGGTCAAGCACTTCGCCGTTTTCCCGCAGCTCGGCACAGGCAGTATACAGATACGGACTTTTTCGTCCGTGCCAAAGGTGTACCTTCGGAATTTCCATGGTGACCTCGGTACAGTCGGCGGTACAGACCGCTTCGGAAACGTGCTTGCCGTCTCTGTCCTGCAAACAGTAAAAAAGGGACTGTCCCTTTTTTACGGAATTTAAGAACACCTGCACGCGCACCTGCGCGCTGTCGCCCTGTACCGTCGGCGTAACGGCAATGCCGCTTCCGCCGTAATATTCAAGGTCGAAGTGTGCGTCGCTGACCGCAATCAGATTGACGTCGCGGTACAGTCCGCCGTAAAAGGTAAAGTCCGCCATTTGCGGATATACCGTTTCGTTTTCACCGTTGTCCACCGAGACGACCAACAGATTTTCCTCCTGCAAGGCTTCGGAAATTTCCGTACGGAATGTGGAATATCCGCCGTCGTGTCTGCCGATACATTCGCCGTTCCAATACACCTGTGCCGAAGCATTCGCACCGCAAAATTCCAAATAATACCGTGCGTTTTGAGGCAGTTCGGATTTTAAAATCTGCTTGGCATAATAACAAGTGCCGCGGTAGTAATCGTTCCCGCCGTCCTGCCCGTCAATCGCATTCCATGTGTGCGGCAGATTGACAAACACCCAGTTTTTCGGAAATTCCGCAGGTACTTCTGCCGCCTCTTTGGAAAACGCCCATTTGTGATTCAGATTTACCGTTTGCCGCATAGTCTGTCTCCTTACTCTTGCTCATGTTTTTTACGAAGTTCTGCCACATTTGCGTCCACCTGCTTTTTATGCAGCGGATACCAAAACCACAGTATCAGCGCCAGCAAGGTAAATCCAATCGCAGGCACAAGCGTGGAAATGTTGTAAATGCCCCGCAGAACCTCGGCAGTCTGTTTGATGCCCTGCTGTGCCGTGCCCTCGCTGTATCCGATTGCCGTCAACAGCCAGCCGACCATACCCGCCGCCAACGCCTGTCCTAATTTGCGCGCAAAGGAATACATGGCGTATACCGAGCCGTCTTCCCGAATGCCGTTTTTCAGCTCCGAATAATCAATGACGTCGGTAATCAGCGCCCAGGAAACCATGGAGAATACGCCGAGTCCCAGCCAGCAAAGCATTTGCAGTCCGACATAGACCCAGACATTTTGCGGGTGCCACAAAAACATCAGCACACAAACCGCCGCCGCAAACAGATTGGACGCCACGCTGACCTCTGCTTTGCCGAATCTTTTGGCAAGCGGTTTTGCAGTTAATGCGGCAACCGTCATGCCGAGCATCATCATCAAGGTGGAAACCGACTGCGCTTTTGCATTGCCGTAATAATCGGGGAATACGTAATTTGCCATATTCTGCATAGTCAGCTGTGCCAAAAGCATGACAACCGACGCGGCGATGATGGAAATCAGCGCACGGTTGCGGAAGGCGTTTTTCAGCATTTTCCCCACGGAATTCTCCTGAAATACATCTTCCGACACTTTCGGGCGCACCCGTTCCGTCACAAGAAAGTAACAAAGCAGATAACAGAGGATGGCCAACACGGAGAATATGCCTGCCGCAAGCGTCACCCGACTGCCGACCAGGACTTCTTTCCCTGTTTCGGCATTTTTTTGATAGGCAATCAGCGGCAGTCCAACGCCGATGACCGCCCCTGCAAGCATACCGCCCATGGTACGGAAGGTAGAAAGGGACTGTCGGTCGCCCGGGTCTGCGGAAATCGCCGACGCCATGGAACCGTACGGAATGTTAATGGAAGTATAAAAAACAGAACCCCACAAAATATACGTTACACACAAATACCCGATTTTCAGCCATTGCGGCGCGTCGGACAGCGCGCTTTGATAAATCAAAAACGAAGACACCGCCACAGGACCGCACATGCGCAAAATCCACGGTTTGAACTTGCCCTGCGCGTTGCCTTTGTGACGGTCACAGATTCTGCCCATGGTCACATCGGTAAACGCATCGGCAAAACGGGCAATCATCATGACTGTACCGACAATCCCCGCGCCCACACCCATCACATCGGTGTAAAACTTCATTAAAATCATGGTGGACAGAATAAAGGTAAAATCGTTGCCGAAATCCCCGAATAAATAACCCAGCTTGTCGCGTATGCCGAACGGACGGACGGTCTGCTGTTCCATAGAATTCTTCCTTCCTGTACATAACTCTGCAAAAAGTATGCCCCGAAAGAAAAGAAAATATTTACTTGACAGGCAGTCGGATTTTTGCTACGATATATACATAGATATTCGATATATAAAGATGTTCAAGGTATAGGAAAGGAGTATGTACAATGCGAATCAGCAAAGAACTTGCCAAAGGGAGTACGGGGCTTTTGGTGCTCGGCGTACTTTCCAAGCACGAAATGTACGGCTATCAAATCATTAAAACCGTGGAACTGATGAGCGAAAACGTCTTTCAGATGAATGAGGGTACACTGTACCCTATTCTACACGCACTGGAGAGAGAAGAATTTTTAACCGCATATTGGGCGGAAAGTAAAGAAACGGGACGCAAACGAAAATATTACAAAATCACCGAAAAAGGCATAAAAGAACTGTCCGAGCAAAAGCAGGAGTGGGATGTGTATCAAAAAGCGGTCAACCGCGTGCTTGGCAATGCACAGAGTTTTGCCTGATATTACATTGTTTCGGAAGGGGGAAACAATATGGAGATACGCTTTCAGGAATACATCGACTATGTTTGCGGCGGGATTCGCAGTAAGCACGCGCGCGCGGAAGTTGCGGACGAGCTGCTGTCGCATTTGGAGGAACGCTATGAGCAGAGTCGCGCTTGCGGGCAGGATGAAATTATTGCCGGCAAACTTGCGACAGAGCAAATGGGTGACCGTGAAAAACTGCGGCAAAAATTCGCCGCACTGTACCGTTTTTACACGCCCGACTATCTGCGGACGGCGCTCAACTGCCTGCTGTTCGGTCTGCTTTTTATTTTCACACGGATAAATCTGTTTGCCTATGCCGACCGCATTTTGCCGTTCGTCGGGCAAATTCTGATTTTATATGCCCTGTACCGTCTGCACAGCATCAACAAGCCCATAAAAATTGCCGCGCGGATTTATTTGGTTTATCTTTTCATGGACAATCTACGGTTGTTTTTATCGCTGTATTTTGCGCCTGACCGTTTATATGTATATGTAATCGGCGTAATCGCTGTACTGTTGCTCACGGCGGCATATACCGCACTGTTTTGGGGCCTGGAGGAAGCCTGCTGTACCAATACCGTATACGGAGACAAGCCTCCGCATCTGATGCTCTGCGCGCTGTCGCTTTGGTGGACTTCATTTTGGTTTTGCGTGCTTGCAACAAACGGTGAACCGATTCCCGATACGGATTGGGCATGGTTCGGCACACAAACGGCACTTCCGCTGTGCATCACCTATTTCGGATTTCGGCGTGCGAAGCGAATTCTGTGTCACAACGACCCCGAATTTTCCCTTCAGCATTTGCCGACCAAACGCGGCAAGCGCATTTTCGGCGCTGTGCTTTGTGCCTTTTTACTGCTTCCGTTTGCCTCTATGTGCTGTGCGGCACTTCGCACGCCGTCAGCCGAGCTGTACAGCATAACCGACACCGCAGAAACGGCAGAAACTGTCGCGGCGGCGCGTCAGCACGCGCTGGATTTGGGTCTGCCCGCGGCTGTGCTCAATGACTTGCCCGACAGTGAAATACTGCGCTACCGTTCCGCACAGCATATGGAAACGGAAAATATCTACAAAAAATCCGAATTGACCTGCACCGTCTATATTTTTTACACGATGGAGCAGTGGACGTCGGACGGTGTGCATCTTTCCGAAGCCGTGCGCATTTTATATGCCATTAACGATTTTGATGCACAAAAAGTACATCTGCGCGACGGCTTCTACTTTTGGTTTGACGCCGATGATTTTCGCGGATATTCTGCACAAGACGGACAAACCTTTCATCTGATTTTAGGCGAAAAGGACGGTAATATTTACCGCGCACAGCCGTTTCTTTCTTATCCGAGTGACAATAATTATGTCGGCGCACGTGCAGGTTTCGATTTTGCATTCCCGAAACACAGCGAAAACCGACGCGCGTATTTTGCAAATTCCGCTGTGATGCAGGATTACGGTTCATCCAAAATCACCTCTGTCAGCGGCGAATACTACCATCAGTTTTTCCCGTTGTATATAGAACACAGAAACCACAAAGAACGTGCCGAAGCGCGTTTTTCATACCGTGTGTTCTATTCGGGGCTTCACTCAACTGTTGACATTCAGCAGTATGACTGTTCCTTTGATTACCAGCCCGCATTTTACGGCGTAAAAGGAGAATGGCGGTTTGTAGAAAATACGGAAGCTTCGGAAGAACAGTCATCTTGACCGCAAAACAAAAGAAGCAGTGTTCCCGATATGGCGGAATACTGCTTTTTTATATAACCATAACATATTCGCCTTCCATTTTGGCAGTTATGTCGAATTTAAGGGCTTTACTTTGTCTAAAAAGCTGATTTTATGCTATGCGTATTGACATTTTTCGAATTCAGTTGTATGGTTAGTTATAGAAGTAACTAACCAATCCGATATTTTGCAGAATACGGCAGGAAAGGAGACTGAAAATGCTGTTTCGCTTTGACGGAGATAAACCCATATATCTGCAAATCGCCGAGCAGTTAGAGGATGCTGTTTTCACGGGAATATATCCCGAGGAAACACAGATTCCTTCCACAACGGAAATTTCTGCATCAGAGCGAATTAACCCTGCAACCGTGCTCAAGGGCATCAACATCTTAGTCGAGCACGGCATTCTCTATAAACAGCGCGGCATCGGTATGTTTGTCCGCCGCGGCGCAAGAGAAAGCATTTGCCGAAAACGGCAAAAAGAATTTGTTTGTCAATTTATTCAACCGCTGATTTCCGAGGGAGAAAAGCTGGGGCTTACCGCCGAGGAAATTTGCAATCTCATTCAAAAGGGGTATGGAAATGAGTCTTGAAATTCGGCACTTAACCAAATACTACGGAAAAACACAGGCACTGAAGGACATCTCGGTCACATTTCATGAAAACAAAATTTACGGGCTGTTCGGGCGGAACGGCGCAGGCAAAACAACCATGCTGAACATCATTGCCAACCGCATTTTCTCGCCTTACGGCAACGTACTGCTGGACGGTGAACCGACAGAGGAAAACGACAAGGCACTCGCAAAGCTGTTTTTGGTCAACAGCGACAATCTGTTCCCGAAGCGCATGACCGTCGCAAAAGCATTCGGACTTACCAAACAATTTTACAAGGAATTCAACATAGAAAAAGCCGCGGCTTACGCCAAGCAGTTTCAGCTGGGACTGCATACGCGTGTCGGCGCGCTTTCCACAGGATATCAAACCATTTTTAAAAACATTTTGGCACTGTGCATGGAGGTGCCGTATGTTCTGATGGATGAACCCGCGTTGGGTCTGGACGCCAACCACCGCGATTTGCTTTACAAACTTCTGCTGACGGAATACAGCGAGCATCCGCGTACCTTTATTCTTTCCACCCATTTAATTGACGAAATCGCCGCCGTGATTGAGGATGTGGTGATTTTAGACGAAGGACGGATTTTGGCGGATGAAAGCTGTGAATCCCTGCTGTCGCGCGGGTACACGGCAACCGGCGAAAGCCGTGCCGTAGAGGCATTTGCGGCAGATAAAAACGTCATCGGGAAAACAACGGTCGGCGCATTTTTATCCGTCAATATTTTAGACGAAGCGCGTCCCGACAGTGTACCCGATGGCATTACCCTATCGGCACTGGATTTGCAAAAGCTGTTTGTCGCCATGACAGGCGGTGCGGAGGCAGAGCAATGAAAATGCGCGCCGCCTTAGGGTATTCCGCAAAACCGATGGCAATCGGCTTGGGAATTCTGTTTTTCAGCACTGCGCCACTGCGATTCACGCCGATAGCAAGCACCGTGACACCTGTGGATATGCTTTTCTTCTGCCTGATGGGCGCACTCACTTTTCCGCGCCGTACGGATATACTGATGCAATGCGGTGTTTCGCGTGAAAAGCAATATACCGTTTTGTGGGGACTCAGCCTTTTTGCCGTAGCGGCAGGTGTTTTGGATGCCGTCCTGCAAGGCCTCGGTTCTTTGGTTTATAATGCATCCTACGAAATCGGTGTCACCAATGCAGTTACCTATTTCCGCACATGGTACACCGTGTCGGAAAGCATCCTGCTGTACAGTCTCGTTTCCGTACTGCGAAACATTGCCGCGCTGTTTGCCGGAAATCTTACGGGCATTCTCGCTTACAGATTCCTGCGCACAAACAGCCGTTCCCGTATCATTTTGCCTTGCGTCCTCGCAGGCTTCGTCCTTCTTAGTATAAACGCAATTCCTTATGTGCTTTACACGAATCTGGGACACACAGAATCACCTTTCATTGCGGAGCAGTTTATGGATTCTCCACTGCGCTGGACTCTGTATTTCTGGTCGAAAATCTTCTTATTGCCGCTGTCCGAGTACGGGGATTCCGTTTTGTTTGCCGTTGCCATACCGCTGTTTTATACGGTAATTCTGACGTCGCTTTGCTGTATTCTTCTGCGAAGCCTACCTGTAAGGAGGGGTTCCAATGCGTAAAATTACTTGGATTCTCCCGACTGTCTGCATTGTACTTGCCGTGATTTTCAGCTTCGGCAGTATACTGCTGTTCTCGCCTGCGCTTATAAACAGCAACAGCTCTAAAGAATACGATTTGCAAACCATCAACGGCACCGAAAAAACCACGGTGTGGACGCAGGACGAGCGCGCGCACAACCTGCTGTGGTGGCAGGCACAGCACGCAAGCCGCCCCTACCGTTTTTTGTGCCTGCAATATTTATTAGACGCCTACTATGCGCCGCTGTCCGACTGGAGTTACAAACATCCCGAAACCGGAAACGAGGTCTATCGGCTTGCACTGCCGCTGTATGAAGAGGAAACCGAAGATTTTCTCTATAGCGGCGGAACAACTTGGAGTTCCGATTGGAGAAATACCTTGGGAAGCGGCGGTTTCCGCAAATATAATTCCTTAGACAGCGATTACGGAAATATTCATTTGCAGTATGCAGTGTATCAATATCTGCATTTAGACAAGGAACTCGGTAAGCAAACATATCTGGAATTTGCCGACAGCACAGACGACCACTACTATTGCGACCGATTTTTGAAATTTGTCACCACGGCGGAAAAATCCGCGCCCGAGGACATTGCATGGGCAAAATCGGAAGCACTGCGTGCGGAAACGCTGTTGCTTGCGGAATATGAGGCAGATAAAGCACGTGCGCAGGCAGTATTGGAAGCCCGCACGACGCAGATAGAAGACGGCACATATACGGACATCAGTATATCCGATTGGTATGCCGATAGCCATAGTATATATACGGTTTACTCCGAACAGCAAATTGAAATGAAGTGTCAAACTCTGCGCGCCATTGCCGAACCGTCTTAACCAACTGAGAAAGGATGGGGACTTATGAAAAAATTCCGTGCTGCCGTTTGGCAGTATTATAAACGCTTTCTGCCGCTGTTTATTGTGTGCATATTTTTCTCCCGCCTGTTACAAGGTCTCGGACGCGGTCCGCTCGGCTTCCCGTTTATGACACCGTTTTTCTTCCTGTTTGTGCTTTGCACAGGCAACACCCTTGACCGCCTGTTTTTACAGATGCAGATACCGCGCTGCACACAGCAAAAAGCCTTTTGGGCATTTCTGCCTTCTGCATTACTCGGCGCAGAAGCAAGTGTTTTTATCGCGCACATGCTTTCCGACGGTATAGAAAACAGCAAACACGGCAAACTGTTCACCGAGTCAAATTATTTTCAGACCTCTCTGTTCGGCGAAGAAATTTTCGGCGGCAGTATGGCGCGCATCACTTGGCTTTCCTTCCTTTTGTGCGCACTTTCCTTACTGGTTGCCCTTCTCGCGGCACGGGTTTTGTTTGTATTTTGGAAAAGCGCCGCATGGAAAAGTCTGCTGCTCCTCGGTGTTTATCTGCTTGCGGACTTCGGTCTGCGCTGGTTCACAGCGTATTCGGAATACACGGCAGATATGTTTTTACTTGAGGGACTGCACACCTTCCTTTTCGGCAATGCATACGCCGCACCGTCTTTGTTCTGCGCAAAAGTAGTACAACTGACTGTACTTTCTCTCTGCCTCAGCATAGGAAACCGCTTCGGCAGCAAAGAACAGCATAAAGAAAATTTCCAAGGCAAAACCGTTTTTACGGTTTTGCGCGGTGTTGCAGTATGCGCAGTAACCGTACTCGGCATATGCGCCGTTTATTACTGTACACCCGTTGCAGTCAACCATTACGAAATTGACGAACAGGTATTTGAAACTCGCAAGCAACCACACGCCTACGCCTACACGGCTACAGATTTCTACATTTCAAAAAATTTCCTGCATCAACCCGATGAAAAAGCCTATCGGCTGTTACAGACACAGGAAAAATTTGCGGAAGAACCGTATCAACTCCATATTGCGCGCCACATAGCAGATAAATATTACGCACCGCATACAAACCTGCCGTATACCGATTTTGAAAGCGGCAAGCGGTATTATGAAATATATTTAAACGCCCGCAACAACTTCAACTGTACAGACCGTGTAGTAGAAGAGGCCGGCGAAATATTTTCAGAACTGCAATTCCCCGCAAGTGACGTATCCAGTATATACTGCCGCTGGCTGTATGACAACGGCAAACACGAAGAGGCATTCGCATATTACAAAGCCATTCCGAAAGAAAATCCCGAACGCTGGCTGCCCGCGCTCGGCGGCTACATAGATTTACCCGCCTATTTGGATGCGCCGTCGGCATTCAATAATTTTCTGTGGTATTTATATACAAATCCCAATCAGGAGGACGCCGTATTTGCCGCACAGGAAATTGTGCCGCTGATCAGCCATAAAACCGTGCTGACTGACGCCGATAAGGGCATCCGTCAATTTTCCGCACTTTGGGATTGCGCAAAAAGCGACGCGGTACGCGCATATCTTGCAGAAGCCTTGGTTCCCTTTGCCGCGGAGATACTCGACAACACGGCTCCGTATTTAGATAAACCCGATGTTCAGAACATCCGTACAGAACTGAAACAACTTTGCGAAAAAGCAGGTGTGGAAGACCGCCTGCCGAACGGCATATAACGGAAAGGAGGAAGTTCCGTGAAATTTCGAACCGTTTTGAAAACACTCTGCAAACCCATGCTGTATGCTGTAAGCCTTTATGCACTGCTTCAGCTTCTGCTGATTTTTCTGTATTTATGCGGCGCAGACAGCGAGTTTTTTTCCGTGTTCTTTTATGCACCGTTTTCAAATTCACCCGCACTGCTTGCGGGGCTTGCGATTTTACTCCCCTTTCGGGACTGCAACCGCGTATTTACACAATGCGGCGTTTCCCGCACACATGCTTTTTACGCCTACCTTTGCCTGTTGCCTGCCGCACTGTTATTTGCAGGCATACAGCTCCTTGCGTTTTCCGTACTGTTTCCGGAAAGCTATGCTGTTATCGGCTATGCATTCACATATGCACAGCCCTCTGCAGCCCTTTATGCATGGAGCATTTTCCTGTCTGTACTGCGGTATATGGCGCTTGGGTTTATGCTCGGTGCCATTCTGCTCCGTCTTCCGCAAAAATCCATATTTCTTCTGATTCCTGCCGCAGGCATTTGCGGATATATATATTTCATGCTTGTCATGGTATACAGTGAAGGCGGCGGATTCGGATACTCCCTGTTCGGTTCCCTTTTCTTTTTGGAAAATGCAATGTTTCCCGCAATCGCGCTTGCCGCACGCGACCTTTCGGCGGCGGTCATTTTCCTGTCCGTCGGACGTCTGCTGATGCGCGGCGCGCCCGTGAAAAGCTGAAAGGGGGGAAAGCAAATGACCAAACGAAGCCTGATTGTACCGATTGTTTCCATTGCGCTTGCCGTTATGTTCACACTCGGCTATCTGTTTTTACTCACGCCGAGCGGCATTTACAAAACAGAATACAAAACGGATGGCAAGCTGTGTCCGAATGAAACTGCATTCCGCCTTTTGCAAATGCAGTTGAAAATTGTGCCGAACGTCTGTAAAAACGAATATTATGAGCATCTTTTAGATGTTTATTACCGTCCTGGCACTGAATTTACTTATGTGGATAAAAAAGATGCGCCCGCTGTATTTGAAGCTTATTTCGAAAATCGGCACATGCTTTCTTCTGATTACTGCACAGTGCCCTCTTTCCCGAAAAAGGAATTTACCGATGATAACAATCAAACCTTCTCTCCCCGTTCGGACGATGATTGGTTTGTCCTGTATTGCCAAGGGTTGTATGCCGCAGGCGAGCGCGAACGCGCAAAGCAACTATACACAGACCATTTCGACAGTGCAGAAAACCACATGTACTACCGTTATTTCATTGTCGGACTGTTGCAGGACAGAGATACGCCGCCCGAAGATGTACAATGGGCAAAAGCGCAGATTGATTCGCTGATTACAGCCATTCAGACAGAAGAAGCCGCTTATCAAAACAACCCATCCGATTATCCGGGGTCTCCGTACCGATTTGAGCATTACGCAAAAACAGCCATTTACGATTTGGAACGTTTCAAGTAAAACAGGTATAAAATGCTCCGCCGCAGCGTTTTTTCTGCGGCGGAGTGTTTTATATTCGGATGAACAAATTCCTCGGCGGCGTGCCTGATGTCGCGCTGTCAACCGAAGAATTGCAGAATCTGTATAACACGGAATCCGCTTTAAACGTATGCCGTTTACCGCAGGATACAGTCTTGTGGCGCGGTACGGAAAGCCGATTTTTAGACGGATTCGATGTTTTGCCGAAAAGGCTTATAGAATGGAAAAAACATCGATTGTCTTATAAAGGCTTTGCATCTACCAGCATTCTGAAGGATGCGTCCTATATGGGGCAGTCCAATAAAAATGTACAGTTGGTACTCGTAAAGCGAGGCGGTCAGACAGGCGCGGCGTATGTAGAGGAAATCTCCTACAACAAGGCAAACGGATTGCCGTCTGAATACGAAGTTTTGTTGCAAAAAAGCGCAGAATACAGTATAATAGAAGCACAGATATTTAAGGGAAAATATATCATTGTAGCGGAGGTGTTATAAAATGACTGATGAGGAACGCATCAAAGAATATGCAAAGGCTTGTGATGAAGCGCACAGCCATTTGGAAGCACCGTTGCTTGGAGAGGTTCTCACTCCGCTTTGTGTTAGCTGTACGCATATCGATATGAAATACGGCACATGGGATGAACCTATATGCGACATATTCGGAGAATCCCCTATTTATTTGGATTGTCATCATTTCGATTGCCCTAAATACAAGCAAATCCCTAATATAGATGATTCCTATTTACCCAAGCATATGCGCAAAGGAAAATAATCTCTTAATTCAATAATCACAGCGTCTTTGGTTTACCAAGGGCGCTGTTTTTATACCCATTTTTAAGAAAGGAGCTAAAAATCATGGCAAAAGAAGAAAAGAAACCGTCCGAGGAAAAGGCAAAGGATTTTCCGCCCGCCGAATCGGAGGAGAAAAAAGAAGCCCCCGCCGATACGGAAAAAGACAAAACCGACAGTGAAAACCCGCCCGCAGAATCGGCGCAGGACAAGCCCGATAAGGTACAGGCGGACGAGGACAGGAAAACACCCGCCGAAGCGGAAAAACCGTCTGAAACGGACGCAGAGAAGCCCGCAGAAGCAGACGGTGAACCGCCTGCGGAACAATCCTCGGAAAGCGCAGAACCCGATTCTGCCGAAGCAAATCAGTCCCCTGCCGCAGAAGTACCCGCGCAGAATACGGAGCTTTTGGAAGTCAAAGCGCAGTTAGCCGCCTACAAAAGCGGTGTGCGCGGCGATGTGGTAGAGGATGCGGTCTGTCTTGCCGTGCACGATGCACAAAAGGCGGGCGAGCTGACCGAGAAAACCGTCGCCGAAGCCCTTACAGGTGTTTTGGAACGCCACCCCGAATGGAAAAACACGGCGGAAAACGCCGCAGGCTTCCGTGTCGGTGCGGACGGTTCGCAAAAGCCCCCTGCGTCAGACGACGCTATTGCACAGATTTTCGGTAACAAATAACAAGGAGGTAAACACAAATGCCGAATACAGTCAACTACGCAACCCAATTCGAGAAAGAGATTATGCAGAAATACAGCCGCGAGCTGTTGACTGCCGACCTCACCACCCAAAACGTGACCTTTGTGGGCGCAAACAAAATCAAAATCCCCTTTGTATCTGTCACGGGGTACAAAGACCACAGCCGCAACGGCGGATTCAACCGCGGAACGGTGCAGAACCAGTTCATGGAAAAAACCCTCTCCTTTGACCGCGACATTGAATTCTTCGTGGATGCAATGGACGTGGACGAAACCAATCAGGCGCTTTCTGCGGCGAATATCACCAATACCTTTATCACGGATCAGGATGTACCCGAAACCGACTGCTACCGCCTTTCCAAACTGCACACTGATTTCACCGCACTCGGCGGTACGGTCACGCAGGACGCCGTCACGGCGGCAACTATTCTCGACAAATTTGACACGCTGATGGAAGAGATGGACGAGGACGAAGTCCCCGAAGAGGGCAGAATCCTCTATTTAACACCGCACATTTACACCATGCTCAAGCAGGCGGAAAAAATCACCCGCAGCTTGGATGTGACACGGCAGGCAAGCATTGACCGCCACGTCCGCAATCTCGACGAGGTTAAAATGGTGCGCATTCCGTCGAACCGCATGAAAACCGTGTACGATTTCACCGAAGGGTTTAAGCCCGGTGCGGCGGCGAAGCAGATGAATATGATTTTGGTGCATCCGAAATCGGTTATCGCTTCGCAAAAGCACAGCTACATTAAGCTGTGGCCGGAGGGAACGCACACAAACGGTGACGGCTGGCTCTATCAGAACCGCAAATACGGCGATTTGTTCCTGATTGACAACCGTGTGCAGGGCGTAAAAATCAACCTTGCGCCGAATGCATAAAGGAGGTATCTTCAAATGTTTGCAGTCAAAGGAAACAAGCAGTACACCATTGAAGCGCGCGAAAAATCCGCATTTATCGCCGACGGCTTTGATATTCTCGATGACAGCGGCAACGTAATTGCCGAGGGCGCGGGCAAGCAGGTCTCTGCCGCCGCACTCAAAGCCGTGCAGGCGGAAAACAAAAAGCTGAAAGCGGAAAATGCGAAGCTCAAATCCGAACTCAAACAGCTTACAGCGGGCGAAACTAAGAAATAACGGGGGCGGAATAATGACGCCTTACGTTACCGCAGAGCAATTCAAGAAACGGTTTCCCGAAACGGATTTGACCGATTGGGAAATTGAAAATTTATTAAAAGCCGCAAGCTTAGATACGGACGCGCTGACCTTTAACCGTATCACCGCCTGTGGCTTTTCCCGCTTAACCGCATTTCAGCAAGAACGCATACAGGAAGCCGTGCTGTTGCAGGCGGACTTCCGCACGCAGAACGCAGAACTGTTCGACAGCGCGATTGCCGCTTACAGCCTCGACGGGGTTTCCGTCACATTCGATAAGTCACGCATCATATCTGTCGGCGGGGCGGTGACCTCGCTTTCCGTGTATTCTGTGTTAAATCAAAGCGGGCTTTGTGTAAGGAGGCTTTGATATGCGTTATCCGCCGCTTGTGCCGCCGCGCCTTTGCCATACACGCGTCAGGGTAACCCTGACGGGCGGGCTTGCGATGTCGGGCGGTATAGAAATTCTTGGCACGGTTTTCGCGAAATGTAACCTTACATTCGGTACAAAACAAAGATTTACCGCAGAAAAGCGCATTGTCACGATTGCGGGTACAGCGTTGTTTTCGGGCGACCCGTTCCCCGACGTTGAGAATCCGACAGGCGAGCTTGTGACTGTAAAAAATGCCTGTTTGGAAACCGAACGCGGCGAACTTTTAGAAGCGGAATGTGGCGAAGCACTGACCGCTGAAACACCGTTATTCGGAAAAACCTACCATATTTTCCGCACTGTGAAAGAACACAATCCCGACGGCACAGTCAACTACACACGATTGGAGTTGGTTTGATGGCAAAGGCGCATGTACAAATACGACTCAACCAAGGCACGGTAACAAACCTTGTCGGCGCACTCCGAACCGCGGCATATAAAACGATGCTGGATGTGCAGGACGACCTTGTCACGTCACAGCGAATGCCGTTTGACATCGGTACAATGCAAAATGCAGAAACCTTTGTTGTGATGGGCTACGGCAAGGAAATCCGCGCCACACTGATGCACGGCACACCCTATGCGCGGTATCAGTATTACGGCATTTCCATAAACGGCAACGCGCTCAATTACCAAACGGTCAACAATCCGAATGCGGGGGCACATTGGCTTCGTCCGTATTTTGAAACCGATTTTATTTGTCTTGCGTTTATGCGCAATGTACAGGAGGAAGGCGCACATGTTATTACTTGACATTTGTAAATATTTGCAGGCGCGCACAGATGTCGGCGAAGAAATCACAGCGGGTACATTAGAGGAAAGCCGTACAAGGTGCATCGGTGTTTATGAAAACCGCAATCTCGGTGCAGAGAACCGCCCGCGAATCGGGGGACTGTCTTGCACAAAGTACTTTGAAAAAGGCGTGTCGATTCGGGTGCATTGGACGAACGACACCACGGAAGCCGAAAAAAAGGCGCAGGAAATTCACCGTCTTTTTTTCGGCGTATCCAATGTGAAAATGGGGAAATATCTTGTTTCATATTTCGACGCCAAAGACCCGCAGTGGATGGGGCGAACGGAAAACGGCATTTGCGAGTATGTTGTCCCCGTAAAAATCATTTACAGAACGGAGGAATCCTAAATGGCAGGAACGGTTTATCCTGTATTTAACAACAAATTTAAAATCAAAATCGGCGGCGAAGCAACACCGATTGCCGAGGTGGAAAGCTTCGGCGTTGCCATTGACGGCAATACCGAGGAGTGGAAACCGTTTGAGGACGAGGGCTGGACGAAACGCCTTGTCACGGGCAAATCCTTAACCGTCAGCATTAAGGGCAAGCGCTGTGTCGGTGACCCCGGCAATGACTATGTTGCGGGGCTTGCCTTTAAAACAGGCGTGGACTGCAACAGTGAAATGGAATGGGAAATGCCCTCGGGTGCAAAACTCAATATTCCCTGCGTAATCAGCGTGACCAACCCCGGCGGCGGAGACAGTACCGCCGTGGACGGCTTGGAGTTTGACGCGCTTTCGAACGGCAAGCCCACATTTACCCCTGCGCCGACTGCGGCAAGAACCGTCGCCGCAAAAGCGTAAATATACACCCTATACCGCGCCCTCTGCAAAATACAGGGGGCGCAGACTTTTGGAGGAATTCTTATGGCAAAAATGTATACACTCGATAAAAAATTACTGACCGAAGCCCCCGAAATTCGTATCGGGGATAAATGCTATCCCATAGACAACCGCGCATCCACCGTGAAAAAGCTGATGAAAACCCTGAACAATACCGATGAAAACAGCGACAGCATTATCGACACGGACGAACTGATTATCCGCGCGGCCTTTGACAAAAATGCAAAGGAAATTCTGAATCTGAATTTACCGTATTCGGCACAGCAGACGCTTTCCAAAATGGCGCTTGCCGCAATGACGGGCGAGGAATACGAGGCGGACGAGGACGCCCGATTTCGAGAGACGGACGAAAAAACCGAATCCGTATGATTCGTTCTACGATTTAGATTTTGACGCGATACTCATTGAGCAGTCTATCGCGAAGCAATATCATATTTTACCCTCACAGCAGGGCGACCTTTCCTATGCCGACTGGGCAAAGCTCGTTTCAGGCTTAATGAATGATACCCCGCTCGGCAAGGTGGTGGAGCTTCGTGCGGAAACCGACAAAGAAATTTTAAAAAATATGACCGCCGAACAGCGCACGGCACGGCAAAAATGGTTTGATTTTTGCAATTCCCCGCAAAAAATCAGTGTGGAAGATATGCAGAAACAGTCCGAAGCCTTGGAAAAAATGATTGCCGCAATGTTCGGTTAAGGAGGTGAAACGATTGGGCAGTGAAAATACCGTAGGTTCTGTTTCCTTAGATTTAGTGATTGAAAACACCGTAGCCAAACAGCTGGAAACGATTGCAAAACAGGCAAAGCAACCCGCAGAAGCCGCTTTTCAGAAAATCGGGCAAACGATAGAAAAAGCAGTCACGCCGAATGCACAGTCTGTGCAAAAGGCAGTGCAGAACACACTTGAAAAAGCCGTCAAGCAGGCAAAACCGAAGCCGATACAGTTTGATGTGGCAACGGATGACGCCGAGCTGTTACAGCAGAAGTTAAATAACGTCTATGCACAAATGGGCGCAGTGGAAGAAAAGCTTCGGAAAGCGGAAAATGCCTTTAATCTGACCGACGATTCCGATATAAAGACGCTGAATGCATTAGACGCGGAAATGACCGCTTTACAAGCAAAACTCATTTCTTTGCAGTCCACCGCAAACGCCACCGAAAAGAAATTAACGGATGTTATGAACACGCCCGCAAAAGCTGCTGAAAAAGCCGCAGAGCAAGCACGCAGGGCGGCGGAAAAAGCGGCGCAGGACGCGCAGAAAGCCTTTGAGCGGTCATACAGCCAAATCATACGGCAGGCACAAAACGCTTCGGCACAGGCGCAGAAATGGGCACTGCAAGCCGAACGCGCGCAGAGCAAATCCGCCTCGCGTGCCGCAAAGCATGCCGAAAAAGCATACAGCAAGCAGGCACAGGCATGCAGAACTTACGCCAATAAATATGCCGCCGCGCAGTCGGATTCGAGCGAAAAAGCCGCGCGGGCAATGGAAAAAGCCCAAAAACGTGCCCAAAAGGCGGCGCAAAAAGCGTCTGCAGCTGGCGCAAAGGCGGCAAAGAAAATGGCAGCGGATTCTGCCTCGGGCGGCTCGAAGATGTCGGGTGCGTTCGGGAAATTCGGCAAAGCAATAAAAGGTTCTTTAAAAGCGGTATTTGTCACAGCGGTGCTGTATAAATTCTTCAACGCCTTTAAAAGCCAAATGACGGGCGCGATGCAGCAGAACAAGCAGTTTGCAAAATCCTTAAACGCCATAAAGGCGAATCTTTCCGTTGCATTCACACCGATTGTGGAAGCCGTGATGCCCCTCATTACCCGTTTGGCACAGGGGCTCGCCATGATAACCAAATACATAGCGACATTTATTGCCGCCATATTCGGTAAGACCTACAAGCAGGCGGTCAATTCCACGAAAAAACTGCAAACGCAGGCGAAAAAGGCACAGACAAGCACCTCGCGTGACTTCGATGAACTGCACAACGTGGATAAGGCGGACAGCGACGGCGAATCCGATTCGGACGGCGTGAACTATGACGCGCTTGACACAAGTCAGCTGAACACAGGTCCGATGCAGAAATTCCAAGAGATTTTAGACAAAATCAAAGGAACGATTGAAAAGGTCAAGCCTGCGTTCACGGATTTTTATGAAAAAGGCGTCAAGCCCATTGTCACATGGATTGGTGAAAAGCTGAAAGACGCGTTTGCGTTCTTAGGCGAGCAATTGGGCAAGGTCGGCGACTGGTTTGTCGACCACAAGGACACCTTTTCGCGTCTCGGTGAATCCCTCGGCAAGCTGTGGGAATTTGTAGAGCCGATTTTGAATGCGGCATGGGACACCTTGAAAGATTTGCTCAGCGGGCTGTTCGACTCTGTTCTTGCAGGTGTAGGCACGCTGTTTGATACGCTCCCCGATGTGATAGACTTCATCACCGCGCTTTTCACGGGCGACTGGGAAGCTATGAAGGAATCGGGCAAAAACATTATTCTCGGGCTTTGGAACGGTATAAAAGAACAGTGGGAACTGTTCAAAGAACGCTTGTCTAATTTGATTGACGGTCTTATCAACATCGTCAAAGCCCTGTTCGGGATTCACTCCCCGTCAACGGTGTTCTCCGACATCGGCGACAATCTGATTGCTGGACTGTGGGAGGGCTTAAAAGAGCGTTGGGAAGCGTTTAAAGAGAATCTCGGCTATTTGATTCAGCATTTGACCGAGGGCATTAAGGCAAAGTTCAATAAAATCAAAAATACGGTCTTGTCGATGCTGGATTCTCTGAAAACCGCTTTAAAAACGAAGTTGGACGGCATTTGGGACAGCTTCAAGGGCTTCATCAATAAAATTCTCGGCGGCGTGGAAAAGATGATTAACAAGCCCGTAGAAGCTCTGAACCGCTTTATTGCAAAGTTAAATAGTCTGAGCGTGAAAATCCCCGATGTGCTCGGTGGCGGTTCTATCGGCTTCAATATCAGCCCCTTTAACACAGTGTCGATTCCGAAACTCGCAAAGGGCGGTATCGTTTCGAAACCCACGCTTTCAATGATTGGCGAAGCGGGCAAAGAAGCCGTTTTGCCGCTCCAAAACAATACGGGGTGGATGAAAGATTTATGCGATATGCTCGGAACGACGATTGCAGGTGTTTTAATCCCGATTTTGCAGACCGTAAGCGGAAAGCAGGACAACACTTCAAGTGAAGCTGTTTTGAATATTAACGGCGAACGGTTTGTAAAAATTCTGATTCCTCTGCTTGTCAAGCATAAGCAAGAATTAAAAACTGCAATGGAAGGACGTAACTGATTTTGGAAATTCTCATTAAAACAATTAACGGGTGGACGCCGCCGTCCCCCGTAAAATGCACCCCGCGCCAAATCACACAGGTCGACAGTGAAACAAACGCCGTCGGCGATTTGATTATTAAAAAAATCCTGTCTGTCAAAATGGCATTTGAGGTAGAGTGGAAATATCTGACGGAAAGTCAAGTGAATCGTATTTGTACAGAAATGAGCAATTTCGACGCACGGATTGTCTACAAGGATTTTTCGGACGGTCAAGAAAAAACGGGGTATTTTTACCCCGGTGACCGTCAGCCTGTGCCGAGCGTGGTTTACAAAAACGGTGAAATCGTTTATGAAACATTCCCGCTAAGCATCATTCAGAAATAAAGGAGCAAGTACATGTACCATACAAACGAAGCCTACAAAGCAACTGTTGCAACCTATCCGCAGAAGTTTGATTTATCTATCGAAATCACTTTTGATGAGAGCACAGGATTAGACACCGTGACCGTTCCGCCCGATGATATTTTCGAGGCGGGATTTTCGGAAGAGATTTTTTTAAGCACCTTTTACGTTGGCGCAGCTGTTGAACCGCGCTTTTGGGTGCGTGTACACAATCAGAACGGCAAATACAGCGAAAACGCGCTTGCCACGGCGGAAATCCGCCCGCGCATGACGCTGTATAACGAAGCGGGAGAGGCGTTAGATGCCGTCCCTGTCGGTGTGTTTCACGTCACCAAAATCACGGCGCAAAACAGTGATTTACGCTTGGAATGTATGGATAGAATGCCATACCTCAACAGGCTGTTTGAACCACAGGGCGTGGAAACCAGTCTTTATGAACTCGGCAGACGTATTGCGAGAACCGTGCGTGCGGGGTTCAACAACACACCGCAGAATACGATTACCTATCAAGAGGTTGTAAACGGTTTTATTACCAACACAAAATCCATATTGCGGGAAAAAGTCAATGACAGTATATTTAAAGGCTATTCCTATACGCAGGTACTGCGGTTTATTGCAGAGGTCTGCGGCAGTTTCGCTATCTTCGACAATGACGGTAACTTAGGGCTTCGCTGGTTCAAAGAATCGGATGTAACACTGACGAGTGACTCCGCCCGTAGTGCCTTAGAGCTGAACGGCAACACATTTTCCATGGACGGCAATGTCGTGCAGGTCACAGGAGTAAACGTAGTCAGCGAAGATACCGAGCTTGCACGCGTCGGCACGGATAAATACCTTTTGACGCTCAACGAAAATCCGATTGCCACTGCAATGCCGCAAACGGCGGCGGAAGCGGTTCTGTTCCGCATGAAAAATACAAAATACATTCCCTGCCGCTATGAGCGCATCGGCGGCGACCCGTCCGTACAGTTAGGCGATATTCTGACCATTATCGACAACAAAGAACGGTACGATGAAGCAAAAGCCGACACCTATGACCGCTATTCTCTGTTTCTGACAAGCCGAAATTGGCGTTACAACGGTGCTTTGTCCGAAAACTACAACGCTTCGGGCAATCCCGACAAGGATTTGAACACAGACCGCGGTATGACAGTCTCTAAGCGCATGGCACAGCTTGCCAAGCGTGTGACCGAGGTCGAAAAGAACATAACGGACGGGATGACGGACTACGAAGCGGCGCTTCTGATGTTCAACGACAAAATGTTCAACGCCAACGGATTGTATAAGACGGTCAGAACCAAAGAGGACGGCAGTATCATTCTGTATTTTCACGATGAGACAGAGCTTGAAAACAGCATGGTGATTCACATGTTTTCCGCCGCGGGCTTTGCGTGGACGACCGACGGCTGGAACAACGGCGAACCCTTGTGACGGTACGGCTTTACCGACGCAGGCGATGCGATTCTCAACACCATCAACGCCTATATCCTCTCTGCGGATATCATAAAGACGGGTCTGCTCCAATCCCAAAACGGCGCGTCGTGGATAAATATGGATGATGGGACGTTTTGCTTCCGTTCGGCGACCCCCGAGGGTATGGATTTGGATACGGGAGAAGCAATTTATTCATACGAAAAGGTGCTGGAACTTGCAAACAAGCAGTTGAATGTCTACGGCACGTTGAGAAGCTTACAGTATCCGAGTTATTCTGTGTCTATCGGTAAAAGTGAAAAAGGAAACTTCGGCGCGTTGACTGCGACCTATAACGAACCCGGATACGGCGATATTTTTCAGGTGTATCCGACCTATTGGTACAATGTAAGTGACCCCAACACCGTTACAGACAGAGGTTCAACCATCACCGCGCCGTTTGTTGGGACGGGCGACGGCAATCGTAAGGGGGTGCAGTTTAATTCTAACGAAAGTATTCTTTGGAATGAAAAGAATCTGGGTAGTGCACTGTTGTGCGGTTCAGATGCGTTTGTAAGCGTATTTCGCGATAATATAAATTTATCTACAAATGCAAGTCACGGGCATTGCTGGTTTAATTTTTATCAGCCAAAGCACGGATACAGCCCGATTGCGTATGATTTCGGGAATGGTGCTGGAGGTCATGCGGATGTTTTGTGTGCGAATATTGTCTGCGCGAATGTCGAATGTTCTCGTATTGATTGCAGCGGTCAGATTGTTGGAGGGAATACCTTTGTGGACTATTTAAAGTCCGAGGGCAATGCTAACATAATCGGGAGATTTTCTGTCGGCGGTGATGGTAAAATATACAGTAATCAATGTGCATCATTTCACGGAAATGTATCTATTGGTAACGGATATTACAGCGGATATGCATTAAGTGTATTAGGAACTGCCTGTGTTAACGGAGTTAATGTCACATCCGACCCCGAACTTAAAGAAAATATTGCAGAGGTAACAAACTTAAATGCGTTAAGTAAAATTTCAAATATGAAATTTTATAGTTACGATTACAAAAGTGACTCCGCATTGCACGTTGATATCGGTACAATGGCACCCGATTCTCCTTCTGAGATACAATCCAATGACGGAAAAGCCATTGATTTGTATGCCTATATCAATTTAACCACAAAGGCGGTACAGGAACTTTCTCAAAAAGTAGAGGCTTTAGAGCAAAAGATTGTGGAACTCGAAGCGGAAAATCAAGCGTTGAAGCAGTAACACGAAAAACCAGTCTATCATTTGTTTCGATAGACTGGTTTAAGTTACGCTATTCCATACCGCGCTTTCAGTTCGGCTATATCTTTTTCGTACTGTTTGTCAAGGGCTTTGAGTTGTTTTTCAATCTCTTTTCTATGTTGATTCGCAGATACACATTCGGATTCATAAACAGCCCTACGGCTTTCATCTTCCTCTTCTACCTTTTTACTTACTAACTGATATTCTTCATCAGAGATATTAGGTGATTTTATCACACCCTGCAAAGCTGGAACAGTCGGTTCCTTTATAGATTTTAACTCTTTTTCTAACTCTGACTTTTTCGATTGATATTCCGCAGTCAGTTTGTCATACTCTGCCAAATACTGCACTGCCTTATCCCCCGCAGGCTCGCCGTTCGGGGCTTTTGCCTGCGCGCCCGAATCTGTATTGTCCGTGTCGGAAATACTCTCTGTGACACTCTCAGAGGATAATTCGGCCACACTTTCCGAAGCGGAAAGACTTTCTAAAACCGAATCAATCTTTTTATTGTTGTTATGTACAATAACGGTTGCAGTAATCACCACTGCCCCGCATACAACCGCCGATGCAATAGAAATATAAACTGCCTTGCCCATTTTTCCCGTAAAGAACTGCAAAAGTTTTTCTTTCATTGTAACCACCTCTTAGTGGGATTATATAACAAATATTCCCAATAATCAAGCACTTGCATTCGCAGGTGCCTTTTTAATACCCAAAAATCAAAAAGGAGGTTTTCAAATTGAAAATCACACAATTACCCAAAGCAACCACAGTGACGGATTCCGACATTGCGGTCATCGTCCAAGACGGCGAGACGCGGCAAATCCCGCGAAAAATCCTTGTCCCGCCTATCCCCCACATGGAAGTGTTAAACGACATCACGCTGACCGAGGATGTCACAGACATCACCCGCGCCGCGGATGACAGCGGCAAGCCTTTCAA
>ERZ1027171.151-NODE-151-length-32816-cov-6.436464_pt1 | contig 32816 bp, 29 predicted proteins | sample MGYA00519274_ERZ1027171 | MGnify/ENA primary metagenome ERZ1027171 (study PRJEB26926, sample SAMN06164681) | human gut metagenome | biome: ENVO:00009003; feature: ENVO:2100002; material: ENVO:00002003 | host: Homo sapiens | place: USA | collected 2012 ... | reverse complement strand
GAGCCTTATCGTCGGCAGCGTCAGATGTGTATAAGAGACAGCTAAAATATTGACCAACCGTCGTTATATTGGCAATTATATTTATAAGGATGTTGTTATTGAAAACGGAATTCCTGCCATTGTTCCGAATGATGTTTTTGATAAGGTGCAGGAAATGATAGCCGTTAACAAGCGTGCGCCGTCAAGACATAAGGCTGTTGATGACTACTTGTTGACAACTAAATTATACTGCGGCAAATGCAAATCGTTTATGGTTGGCGAAAGCGGAAATGCTCGTGGCAGAAGATACAGTTATTATAAATGTGTCAACACCAAGCGTAATAAAACATGCGATAAAAAGGCGGTTAAGAAAGACTGGATAGAAGATATCGTTATTTATCAAGTTATGAAATTCATAGATGATGATTTGCTCATTGAAATGTTAGTAAACAAGATTTTGTCTATTCAAGGTAAAGAAAGCCCAATATTGAAATCGCTTAAAAAGCAACTTGTACAGACCGACAGAGCCATTGAAAATATGCTTAATGCTATTGAGCAAGGCATAATAACAAAATCAACAAAAAAGCGACTTGGTGAACTTGAAAGCACAAAAGAAAATTTAGAAACGGAAATCGCAAAAGAAAACATATCACATCCGTTATTGACAAAAGAGTTTTTATATTTGTGGTTTGACGGATTCAAAAACTTTGATGTGAACAAACTTAAAAATCGAAAAATGCTTATAGATACATTTGTTAATTCCGTTGTGCTTTATGATGACAGAATAGACTTTTATTTCAATTTCAAAGATAACGCTAAAAGCCTGACATTATCAGAACTTAATACGGTTTCGGATTTATCATCTTCATCTCCACCAAAAAGAAACAACAATTTTCAGAAAATGATAATAAAGCAGTACCCGGAAGGAATCACACCTTTCGGGTACATATTGCCCACATTTCTCCGTTAACGATATCATAGAAAAGCAAGAGGAGACTTTTAAGGCGGAAAAACTGCCGATGCCCGACCTTTTCAAAATTTTTATTGTGTCAAAATAAAACAAGCGGACTTCGATTTGGGGCGAAGTCCGCTTGTTTGTTAGTTTGACTGTGTTATTTTTACCTTTGTATAATGCGGGATGCGTTCAGAAGCTGAACGTGTTTTTGGATTTGTTTTTTAGTCTTTTTTCGGTACAAGGATGTTTTCATTGTAAAAATTACTGCGTTTTTCAAGTATTTCATTGACAAACTCGATTCCGTCGCGTTCAAACAGCGTTTGCTCATCTGAGAAGAGATTGGTGCCGATACCGAGGCGGTTGCCTTCAATTTCCACGCCGATACTTGCCAGCATGGTGGGGAACATATCGAAATTTGCCCAGTCACGGTTGTGCAGACGGCTGTTGTCGATATCTCGCACGTTCGGCGCAGGATTCAAAATCAAATTGAAACAGGTACGTTTGTAATTTGTATCAAAGCCTTCAAAAAATTTCTGGTCCATACTCAAATGGTCGCCGATAAGCACAATCGTTGTATTTTCATAAAACGGCTGTTCCTGAATCCATCGGACAAACTTCACGGTTTGTTCTTGGCTGTACAGAATGACATTTGCATACGGGCTTTCATACGGCGTAGGCATACCGGGTACCTGATAGCCGTCAGGGAAGTGTGTATCTGCGGTTTCCATGCAGAAATGGAACGGCTTGCCTGTTTCGGAAAGACGTGTCAGTTCCCGCTTTGCGAATTCATACAGCTTGTCGTCCTCATAGCCCCACCAGACATTGTAATCTTCGGGAATCCAGCCTTTTTCTTTAACGCCTCTCCAATCGAGAATATTAAAATCTCCGTGTGATTTGTAATAGAAATTCAGTCCGCCGAAATTGGCGTCTGCCCCGAACATTAAGGATTGTTCATATCCCTGTTCTTTCAGAATATCGCCCAAAGCGGTTGCGCCGGGCAGGAAATTGTTTTCCGCACCGTATGCATTGCCGTCCACAGGTACTTTCATCGGCAGTCCCGTACCCATATTTACCATAGAGGCAACCGACCAGTTTCCGCCGGTTGTCCAAGGCGGACCGCCGAAGCCCTCTGATAAGTTCGAAAAGTTGTATCCTTCTTTGGAAAGTTCGGCTAAATCCGGCATTAAATTTTCTTCCATATATCCGCCCAGGTCTTTGGAAAAATACGTATTTTCCATGGACTCAAGATAGATATGAATCAAATTGCGTTTTTTCTCCGGGAATTTCAGCCTTTCAGGAGTGGGGTCAACAAAGTTATCTGCAATATAAGGGGAATCAGCCATATACGCGGCATATAGCTTTTGCAGTTGGAATTTTTGCACGCCGAAAGCAACACCGCCCGAAAGTATGGCAATCGCTAAAACGAGGCTGATGATTCTGCGTGCCAATCCCGAAAACAAGGTGTATTTTTTCTCGTGCAGGCAGTATTGCAGTTTTCGCGGTGAAAATACAAACAAGCAGAATATTGCGGTTAAGAAAGCCGTTTGCAGAACAGGACCTGTAAACAGGGTATCCATAACCTCAGAGCTTGTTCCCTCGATGGGCGAGTTCAGGTTTATCAGCATTTGGTCAGGAGACAAATCGCCGAAAGTGTCTTTCCCCCAAAGCGTGCCCGTAAAAGCCGCTGTGCCGAGCGCGAAAAATACTGTGGAAACAATGCGGAGTGCCATTGCACCCGCTTTGTGCTTCGGTGCTGTGCGCGTATAGGTGAGGACGCCCTCTGTGACGCCGCGCAGGAACAGACCGATTACGCCGACCGCGAGAACAAACACAAAAAATTTCAAGGGATACAAAGCACCGTGGATTTCGGGATGAAAAATACCGACGGTTTTGAAGCCGTATTGCATGACGGCGAGTGCTGTGAGTACGGAAAGAACGGTATCACGCAGTACCGTGTGTATACAAACCGATACTTTTCTTTCCCGTGTCAGCAGAAAAATGTCTGCGACACTAATCAGAAGTCCGGCAAGGACACCGCAGAACCAAAACATATTTTTTCTCCTCTTCTTTTGCTGATTTAGCTGAAAAGTATAAGGTGACCGTTTCCGAAACAAATGCAGACACCTTAACTACTTTTTCAAGAAGATTTTAACACATCTGTACAGAATTTACAATAGGCTGTCTATTTTACACGAATGGCTTCTGTTTCGGGGCGGTAGGTTAAAAGTTCCGTAATGGTTACCAGCTGAAAGCCGCGCGCGGAAAGCTCGGCAATCAATTCCTCTGCCGCTTCTGCGGTCGGAAAAAATAAATCGTGCATCAGCACAATATCGCCGTCTTTGACATTCTCAAGTACACGCTGTACGGAGTTTTCTTTTTTTTGATGCTTCCAATCCATGGTGTCAATCGTCCAAAGCGCCAAAGGCTTATCGCAAATCGTAAAAACGGACGCGTCATACATACCGCTGGGCGGGCGCAGAACGGTTGTCCTTTGCCCTGTCACCGAAAAAATTTTTTCATCGGCTTTTTCCAACTGTGTGCGGATTTCCGACTCCCGCATGCCGCGCAGGGTCACGTGGTCATACGTGTGATTTCCCAATTCGCATCCCGAATCCGCAATGCGCCTGAGAATTTCTTCCCGTCCCTCAATGCGGCTGCCGACTACAAAAAAGGTTGCACGTCCGTTTACAAGCTGTAAGGCGTCCAAAATACGCCCTGTGACAGGCGTGTACGGGCCGTCATCAAAGGTGAGGGCTACCATGGGACTCGCCGCATCGATTTGCCGAACGGGGGCGCTGACCTGTGCGCGTCGGGCAGAGCCGTCTGCATTTGCAGTCAGTACGGCGTGCAGAAGAAAAAAACAACCCAGCAGAATAAGCAAAACACCCAACAAAATTGACAAAAGCTTTTTCAGCCGAATGACCATAACCGCGCCCTCTTTCCGCAAAACATCCTTTCTAATATATGTAGAAAGCGCATAAAAAAATGACCGCATAAAGCGGTCAAATCTGTTTGTGCTGTACGCACCGCGCAAATGTCTCCAATGAATAATCCCTGTGCGGCGGGCAGTTTTCTATTAAATTGAAATAGCAGTTCGGCATTTCCTTGGTTTTTAAATTCTTGGCGATACACAAAGTACAGCCTTGGTCGTGGTTTACAGGATGCAAAGGACACGCCGTATCTTTGCAGGTGCAAAAGTTTTTCGCGTCAGCCATTTTTCATTCTCCTATTTTTTCTGTTTTTGCTGTTCATAAAAGGACAGCATCGGTTTTACGGACTTGTGTAAAAATACGCGTTCTCTGTAATTCTTTGTAATGCGGAACACCAAAGGGGACAACAGCAGAACGCCAATCAGGTTCGGCAATGCCATCAGTCCGTTGAAGGTGTCGGAAACATCCCAAACCAACTGTACGCCGGAAACCGAACCGATTAAAACGACAGCCAAAAACAGAAATTTATAAACGGTTTTGAATTTTTGCCCGCCGAGATATTCCGCTACGCGGCAGCCGTAAACCGACCAGCCGAGCAATGTGGAAAAGGCGAATAAAACAATCCCGACAGATACCGCATAGCTGCCTGCTTTGCCGAATACGCTCTCAAATGCATGCATGGTGACATTGACGCCCTCTAAGCCTGCCACACGGTGTGCGCCTGTGGTTAAAATGGCGAAGGCGGTTAAGGAGCAAATGACAACCGTATCGAAAAACACCTCGAATATACCCCACAGTCCCTGTTTGACGGGTTCGTCTACATCGGCGCAGGTATGCACCAAAACCGAAGAGCCGAGTCCTGCTTCATTCGAGAATACACCGCGTGCAAAGCCATAGCGCATAGCACGCGCAATACCGTAACCGACCACACCGCCGCCGATGGATTTTAAGTGAAATGCGCCTGCGAAAATTTCACTTAGGGCAGGGAAAATGTTTTTGTAGTTGGCGGCAATGACCGCGAGTGCGCCGACAACATAGACGATTGCCATGAATGGCACAAACTTTTCCGTAACCGTCGCAATGCGTTGAATGCCGCCGAGTACAATAATTGCAACAAGTGCACATACAACAACACCTGTTAAAAGCTTTGGAACGTGAAAAGAGGATTCCATTGCGGTGGAGATGCCGTTCACCTGTGCAATCGATCCGATACCGAATGAAGCGAACAGGCAGAACACCGCGAACAAAACGGCAAGCCATTTCTGACCGAGTCCTTTTTCTATGTAATACATCGGACCGCCGACCCATTCGCCGTTCCCGTTGCGGCGGCGGAAATAGATTCCCAAGACAATTTCTGCGTATTTGGTCATCATCCCGAAAAATGCGGATACCCACATCCAAAAAATCGCGCCTGCGCCGCCAGCCGCAATGGCGGTGGCTACGCCGACAATATTTCCCGTGCCGACGGTTGCCGCAAGCGCGGTTGCCAAAGCCTGAAACTGTGAAATCGCATTTCGGTCTTTGGACTGCGTCGCATCCTTTCCCTTGAATACGGCAAAAATCGTATTTTTCAACGCGTAACCGAATTTGGTGATTTGAAAAAATTTAGTGCCGAAAGAAAGATATATGCCCACGCCCAACAGCAGAACGAGCATCGGCACACCCCAAACCACGTCGTTGACCGCCGCGTTTACGCTTTCAACGGTTTCAATGAATTTATCCATAGAGCCTCCGAAAAATGCAGCATAGAATACTTCATTCTATGCTGCAAAAATGATATTCAAAACAAAGAGAGACGCATTATTTGCCTTGCTTTTTGCGCTTGAACCAAACAATTGTCACAGCACCCGCCGCAATCACGGCGGCGCCTGCGGGAACGACGATGGCGAGTGCGCGTTCCAACGGTGTGTAATAAGGACTTGCCTCGGGCATTTTCGGCAGACGGTAAAGCTTGTCACCGTTTTTATTACTGCCGTAAGCCACGCGCAAAATATTTACGGAATAGCCGTCCGCCTGAATTTCGGGATTGCCTGCGGTCTGCATTTTTTGCGTTTCGGGAACAATTCTGGTTTTCCGAAGTTCGTTGCAGGCGGCAGGGGAGCGGTTGGAAAGCGAAATGACGTCTGCATGATTGACCTTGCCGAACTCGGACAGGTCATAAGAGACGGTACGCGGCGTTCCCGATGTGTTGACAAGCTTAATATACATCAGCTCGTTTTCCGCATCTACCGTAACCGATTGATATAAGCCCTCGCTGTTTTCGGGGAGCGGTGCGTCCAAATACTGCGTGCCCGTATTGTTCATAAACAGCATCTGCACATAGTAGCTGGGCGTGCGCACTGTATCGTATGCGTCGAACCAAATCAGATTGATGTCCCACTGTTCCGCATCGCTTTTGGCGAACAGCGGCGCGTAAGAGGACATGACGACTACGTCGCCGTTGCGTTCAAGTCCCGTCATATATGCGGCTTCTGCCATTGCCGCTTTTAAGTTGGACTTCGTCTGGAGTGTACCGACGCCTTTCGAGGTGGCGGCATATTCTCCCAAAAAGACCTTGGCGCTGTCGCGGTCATAGCTGTCATAACGGTTCGTATTTGCCAAATACCAGTGGTCTTCCTGATAATAGTGCTCATCCACAACGGTGTCCGTATAGTTTGCGGAAAGCTCCTTCCACGAAGCGTCAAATTCTTCTCCCTCGCTGGAAGGTCCTGAAGAAGAAATAACGGTGATCTCGGGATATTTTTCATTTACCGCCGCCTTGAGTGCGGCAAGATTGCGGAAATACACACTGCCCCAATTCTCATTGCCGAGTCCGATATACCGCAGTCCGAACGGCGCAGGGTGTCCGTTTTCGGCACGGCGCGCGCCCCATTCTGTGGAAACATCTCCGTTGGCGTATTCAATCAAATCCAAAATATCCTGCACATAAGCGTCCCATTCCTCTGTGCCGGGGCGCAATGCGATTGTGTCGAGATACGCTTCCCACTGCAAGTTGGTCAGCGCGCCCGATTTAAATTTTTGGTAAGTCTCGTCATATCCGCAGCGCGGCTGGCAGATTAGCCCGACGTTGAGAATCGGTACCGGCGCGGCGCCTAAATCCTCGCAGAGCTGGAAATATTCGTGATAGCCGACGGAATAACTGTTGTTGTAGTCCATATCTTCGTTCCGCCAAATGTTATAGAACTGTTTGCGTTCTTCCAACGGACCGATTGTGTTTTTCCAATTAAAGTTGTTCTGAAGGCTGTCGCCCTCTGTTACACAGCCGCCGGGAAAACGGACGAATGCAGGGTGCATGTCGGCAAGCGCATCGTACAAATCCTGCCGCAGGGAAGTGTATTTCCATGTCGGCAGTCCGTAGCCGTGGCTTTTTTTCGGATACAGGCAAACGTAGTCAAGCGAAACCGCACCGCTGTCGAATTTCATGACCAAACTGCCTTCCGCGGTTTTTGCCGCGGAAAGCTCCGCACTGTACTGCTGCCATTCTTCGCCTGCACAGACACGGAACATTACGGTTTCGGAAAGTTTTTCCCCTTTGTTGTTTTCCAAATATACATTTACAGTGGTGTCCGTATTTTTAAACCATGCAGAAAATGCGTAAACCTCACCCGCTTTAATGCCCATACTGCCGGTGTCTGCACTTTTTTGGCTTATATCTTTGGTTTTGTAACGGTAATATTCACAAAACCCTTTGTTTTTTACGGTGCGGTCCTTGCCGTCGGGAAGCGTGATATACGCGGGATTGTTTTCATGCATGCCTCCCTCGGTTTCGCGGGTAAATTCAGCGCTGATTTCCCATCCCGAAAGCGACTGCTCTTCTCCGTGCAGATATTCAAAGGAGTTGTTGCGCACAAGATTTGCATTGAGTCCCCCTTCGACGGCATAGTTAATATCCTCAATAAAAATACCGTACAAAGTACTGCTGATTTCATGCTTCAGATGGCTTGCGGACAGTTTAATTTCCTGTGCTTCGGGTTTTGCGGCAGCGGCGGGCAGCAAAACGCAAACGGCAAGCAATGCCGCAAGCAGAAAGGAAATACATCTCTTAAGCATACAAACGCCTCCCTCTTATACTATATAATATACTTTATATCTTACCATGCCGAAAATGCTTACGCAACCCCTTTTTTGCGGTTTTTACAGTGAAAAACAGTTGATAGCGAAAAAAATTCGTGTTACAATTTTTGCGGTGATACAATGGAGCTGTTTGAAGAACGAAAAAACGCCGTGCGCAGCCGTTTGCGCACGCGTTTGCAGGATGCATTCGATGTGAACTATACGGTAGCGCAGGTGCGCATAGATTCCATGGCGGATTTTGAAAAAGAACTGTGGACGCCGTTTTGTGCGCAGCGCGGCATTTACTACCGCGGGGAGCGGATTTGCTCGTCCGCACGGCGGCTTTTGCCGACTTTTCTGCGCAATACGGCATTGTCGGGCGAGGAACTGTATACGCACATAGACAGCCAAGCACTTTTTGATTTTTACACGGCGCGAACGGCGTTTACTTCCGTGTACACGACCCTCTACGGTGCGCCCGACTTTGAAAAACAGTACAAGATGCTTGCCTTTGCACAGCATTATCTGGACGTAAGCCCGTTTATTGATTTTACGGCAAGTCTGTATGTGGCGCTGTCGTTTGCCATGAAAGGGCGCACGGAATTTGCAGACGATATTGTAATCTACACTGCCTTTGACATCGGCGACGACGACACCTCGACCGACGAAACGGAAGTGAACGAGTGGCTTTCGCAGTACAATGTCGGGATTGTCCGTGCCGAATCGAAAGAGGAATTCTTAAAACTGCTGGGTACACGCCGCAAAACAGACGCGGAGCTCGGCAATCCGCTTTTGTCGGCACAGCGGACGATTGAATCGCTTTTGAACGGTGTGTCTCCGACGGCGAAGCTGATTAACATTCCGACCAACGATTTAATGAAATATCAGCAGGGCGTGTTTCTGTGGCTCAATGATTTTTGCTTAATGGATACGGCGTATTTTACGAAAGCCGTTCGGCAAAGCTTTGTGATACAAAAATACGTGATTGACAAATCAATTTGCCCGCAGCTGCAGAAATTACTCTGCGACAAAGCGCCGCAGTACCGCTATTCCTGCCTGTTGGATATTGCCGAAGCGGTCAAAGACTGAACAGAAAGACTTCGGAAAACGGGAGTTGACAAATGTTTCCCAATACTGTATTATAATAGCATGTTATCACTTTACTATGATAAATCGGAGGAACAAAAATGAAAAAGTTTTTAAGTGTTTTGCTTGCAGTCATTATGATTGTCTGCACATTTGCCGCCTGCGGCGGAAGCAAGGCTATGACCATTGTGGCGGAAAAGGAGTCCGCAGGTGAAAAGGTTGTGCAGTCAGACGAGTTCTTTAAGGATTACACCTACACGGCTGTCGATGCGCAGTCTAAGGCGCTGATGGAAGTATCTTCGGGTACGGCGGACGGCTGTGTTGTGGACTATGTCTGTTCCATCGGTATGATTGGCGAGGGTACGGATTACGCAAATCTGTCCGTGGTTGACAAGTACGCTTTCAATGATGAGCAGTACGGCATCGCATTCAGAAAAGGCAGTACCAAAACCGTTGCTTTGGTAAACGCGGCAATCAATGAATTGATTGAAAACGGCAAGCTGATGGAGATTGCGAAGAAATACAAGTTGGAAAATCAAATCAATACCCAGCCTGTAGAGATTCCTGCGGAGGATACCTTGGACGCTTCCGATTGGGAATACATTAAGAGCAAAGGGACGATGGTCATCGGCGTTACCTATTTTGCACCGATGAATTATTTGGACAGCAACAACGAACTGACAGGCTTTGAAACGGAATTTGCAACAGAAGTGTGCAAGATTCTCGGTGTTAAGCCGGTATTCCAGGAAATCACATGGTCTGCAAAGTTCTCTGAATTGAACTCGAAAACCATTGACTGTATTTGGAACGGTATGACCATTACCGAGGAAGTGCAAACCAATACAGAGGTTTCCAAATCCTATATGAACAATAAACAGGTTTTGGTTGTCAAGAGCGAAAATGTTTCCAAATTCTGATTGAGGCAGACTGTAAAAGACACACCTCTGTTTTCAGGGGTGTGTCCTTGTTTGCATTAGGAGAGTATATATGTCCTTTGCGCAGGTTACCACCGATTTATTTGTCGGTTTCTATGAGAATCTAATCATATTCATTGTAACGCTGTTCGGTGCGATTCCGTTCGGCTTGTTGATTACGTTTGGGTCGATGAGCCGTTTTCGGCCGGTTAAGTGGTTGGCGAAGACGTTTGTTTGGGTCATTCGCGGAACGCCGTTAATGCTGCAGTTGTTTGTTGTGCTTTACATACCCGGTCTTTTGTTCGGCGTGCCTATGCGTTCGCGTATGACGGCGGCGCTTGTGGCGTTTATAATCAATTACGCGGCGTACTTTTCGGAAATTTTCCGCGGCGGGATTGAAAGCATTTCCAAAGGGCAATACGAAGCGGGACAAGTTCTCGGCATGACGAAGACGCAGGTGTTTTTTAAGATTGTGCTGTTGCAGGTTATCAAACGAATCGTGCCGCCGATGGGGAATGAGATTATTACGCTTGTCAAAGATACATCGCTTGCGCGTGTAATTGCGATTGCCGAATTGATTATGGCGGCGGAACGCTATGCAGGCAAGGGCTATATTTGGCCGCTGTTTTATACAGGCGTATTTTTCCTTGCGTTCAACGGACTTTTAACTTTGCTGTTCGGGTTTATCGAAAAGAAATTGGATTACTACAAGGGGTGATAAGATGCCTGTATTGGAAGTTGTTAATATACATAAACAATTCGGCAAAACCGAAGTGCTTAAAGGCATAGATTTCACAATGGAAGAGGGCAGTGTGGTCTCTGTTATCGGCTCCTCGGGCAGCGGCAAAACCACGCTTCTGCGCTGTATCACGGGCTTGGAGACTGCCGACTGCGGCAAAATCACCGTCGGCGGACGTGTGACCTTTGACAGTGCGGATAAGCGTAAGCTGACAAAGGCGCAGAAGCGTGAAAATCAGCTTTGCACGGGGCTTGTATTTCAGTCCTTTAATCTGTTTCCGCAATATACGGTGCTTCGGAATGTGACGCTTGCAAAGGAATTGCTTGTGAAAGAGGAATGTAAGCAGAAAAAGTGCTCGCGGGCAGACACCAAGGCGCGCCTTGCGGAAATTGAAGAAACCGCGAAACAAATGATCGACAGCGTGGGGCTTTCCGATAAGCTTGCGAGTTATCCGTGTGAGCTGTCGGGCGGCCAGCAGCAGCGTGTCGCGATTGCCCGAGCCTTAATGCTTTCACCGAAGGTGCTTTGCTTTGATGAACCGACCTCGGCGCTCGACCCTGAAATCACGGGTGAGGTGCTTGCCGTTATCCGTAAGCTGGCGGGAGAGGGGCGCACCATGCTGATTGTAACCCACGAAATGGGATTTGCACGCGAGGTGTCGGGCGAAGTTGTCTTTATGAGCGACGGTGTGATTGCCGAGCGCGGTACGCCGTCGGAAGTGTTCGACAATCCGAAAAATGCGCGCTTGCAGGAGTTTTTAAGCGCCACACTTCGGGCGTAAAATGAAACCGAATGAAAAAACGGACGTCTTTTCGGCGTCCGTTTTATATTAACAAAGTGCATAAATTATGCTATGCTTATTTTGAGGTGAGCAGAATGACGGCAACTGTTTTAAAGCAAAATGAAAATACTGTGAAACATCCACAAATCGCACCGCTTTATAAAAATAAACTTTTCGGCGTTTGCCTTTTGATTTTGGGTGTGTTCAGCGTGCTTGTGATTGTGCACCGACTGGTGCATTATGTGTATGAGTTTGACCCGAAATACAGTCCCATAGATTACGGTAGGTTCAATATTCTGTCATTTTTCACCGTACAGTCAAACATATTTGTCTGCTTTTATCTGCTTGTGACCGCGTTTGCCGTATTCGGCAATGCCCGTGCGCAGAAAATGGCATTTTCCCCGATGCTCGGCGCATTGGTGACAACCTACATCCTCATAACGGGTGTGGTGTATTGCTGCGGGATTCCGCTTGCCTTTACCACGCCGTATCAATGGGATACGCCGACACACAGTATGCTGAGCTTTATTCAGGTCTATCACCATATGATTATCCCGCCGCTGATGCTGGTTTTGTGGTTTTTCCCTGCGACGGGGGAGAAAATTCCATACAAAAAGGCGTGGCTGTTTGCGATTTATCCGTTGGTGTATTCGGCGGTGTCCGTTGTGCGCGCCGCAGTCGTAAAACCGACATTTTATGTGTATCCGTTTTATAATCCCGCATTTTTCTGGGAAATACTTTTCAAAGACAAACCGATGCAGACCGTTCCTGCTTATTTGCTGATGATTCCGATTTTGCTTGCGGCAATGCTGTTGTTCGTCGGTACGGCGGCTTTGCTGATTTTCATCCGCAACCGACGCGTGAATTAATGTATAAAAAATGAAAAGAGGGCAGACGCGAAACGTGCGTTTGTCCTCTTGTTTGCTGTCGGTATGTTATTTTGAAAACCGTTCCTGCATTTCCGCCATACGTCCGCAGGACATTCTGCCCTCGGGACATTTATCCACAAAACAGCTCGGCCCGTAAAATTTGAAAATTTCAGGCGCGGCACCGCGCAAAAGCCGCAAAGCCTCTGTCGCGTGTGTGCGGATTTCCCATTGCGCGCGGGTGCAGGTACGCAGACGCAGGAACAACAGCAGTTCGCGTGCGTTCATCGTTGTGACAATATCCACTGTGTTGCCGCTCATCTGGTAATACACAAGGTCGGTTTCGGATATGCCCGCGGTGCGCAGAGCTTCGTATTCCGCTCGCATACTTTCAAATGCCGCACAGTATTTTTCGAGCAGAGCGGGGTTCTCTTTTACAGCGGGGGGGATAATGTATTTTGCACGGTCAGTGTACCGCAAATCCGCGATTTGAACGGACTGCATTCTGTGCCGTGTAAAATGTGTCAGTTCGGAAAGTGAAATACCGTTGAAGCGCAGTGTGAAATTGACGCTTTCCAGTGCGCGCGGTCGGCTGGATTTTAACAGCGCGGCAATCACCTTTTCGGTTGTTTCCTGCGATTCTACCGCCTGTGCCGCTGTATCTGTGTCCGCACCCGTGTATTCAATCAGCGCATTCCGTGCGACGTGCTTTGCCGCATCGGGCGTGCAGGCAAGCAACTCCACAGGCGCTTTTTTACCTGTGCTTTTCGGTAAGTCTATGAAAGACAAATCGGGTACATCCGATTGCAAATGCGCACTGCGCTTTTCAAAATCAAGCAGAATGCCGGGCGTTTTTTCCCTCGCCTGTGTAAGCAGCATTTCGCCGAGTGCGCGGATTTCGGGATATTTACTGCCGCGCCCGTACAGCATCGCTTTCAGCATATGCAGAAATTCACGCCCGTTGACACTGCAAAAGAAATTGCTGAACAGGCAGTAGGGCAGTAAAAACCGCGCATCTTCTTTGGCGACACCGCTTTCGGTGAATTCCGAATACAGCGCGAACAGAGAAGCCATATGCGATTTATAGCGCTCGGTCATTTCTGCATCCGAAAATTCGGGGACGTAAAAACCCGCATCCGAAAAATCCACATAACGGCGGGATTTTACCGTGAATGAAGCGAGACGGAACTCAATGACAAACTGCTCCACCACGGCGGAAACATTTTGAAATACCAAATTGTAATAGGTGTGCTCCACCACGGAGTTGTGCCCCGAACGGGTGACCTTGTCAATCAGATTTGCATTTTTTTCGGCATCCTGACTTTTTGCCCAAATGCCGAGCGCCGTGCCGGGCTGGGTGGATACTCTGCCGCCTGCCGCGGTTACTTTTTCGTCACAGTCCGAAAGACCGATTAAAAACGCACCGCTTTTATTGAAATCGGAAAAATCCATAGCGTTACTCCTTATATTGCTTGGTTTTTAAAAGAACAAAAATCAGCGTCGAAATAAAAGTTTATCTGTATTTTACCATAAACGCGAAGCGTTGTAATGGTAAAATCCGTCCATGTCCGACGGTTCGCCGCAAGGCGGAGTCGGACGGACACAAAATAAGCGTTAAAATAAGTGCTTGCACTTATTTTAACATAATTTTAGAAGAACCGCAATTTATTTGTTGCATAATTTTCGATGAGATTTGTCGTTTGCCCGTTGTAAAACAGGAAAAAATTTGTTATACTATAACCTGTATATGTATATCAACAAGTCGGAGGCAGGTTTTATGCATAAGCGATTGGTCGTGATTGAAGGCTTAGACGGCAGCGGAAAATCTACGCAGGTGGCGCTCTTAAAAGAATATCTTACCGCGAACGGTACGCCTGTGCGGCAAATCAAACTGCCCGATTACGACGACCCTTCGAGTACGCTTGTAAAAATGTATCTCGGCGGCGATTTCGGCAGTCAGCCTGAAGACGTAAATGTGTACGCGGCTTCTTCCTTTTACGCAGTGGACCGTTATGCTTCCTACCGTCGGCATTGGCAGACGGATTATGAAGCGGGTACACTGATTTTGGCGGACCGCTACACCACTTCCAATGCGGTGCATCAGGCGGTCAAACTGCCCGAAGCGGAATGGAAAGATTACTTGCAGTGGCTGTCGGATTATGAGTATCAAAAACTCGGGATTCCGCGTCCCGACAGCGTCATTTTTTTGGATATGCCCGTCGAGGTCTCGCAAAAGCTGATGACCGCACGTTACGGCGGGGAAGAGGACAAAAAGGATGTGCACGAGGCAAATGTGCGGTATCTGCACGCCTGCCGAAAGGCGGCGCTGTTTGCCGCGAAGGAGCTCGGCTGGTCGGTGGTGACCTGCGCCGAGGGCGGGAGTCCGCTGCCCATAGAGCAAATCCATGCGGAAATTATAAAGAAGTTAAAATTAAGGTGAATTTTGTGCTGGAATTTCAAAAACCCGCGCTTTCCGACCAACAGTGGGTCACAAAGATTATGCGTGCTTCGGGAGAGCTTGCGTGTGAATACTGCTTCGGAAATTTATATATGTGGTCGTCCGTGTACGACAATACCATTACAGAATACAACGGCTTGTTTTTAGCGCGCGACGGCAGCGAAAGCCCGATGTATCTTTTCCCCTGCGGTGAGGGCGACAAAAAGGGCGCGATTGAAGAACTGATGCGCTGTGCGAAAGCAGACGGCGCACCGCTGACGCTTTACTGCCTGACGCCGAAAAAGGTGCGGGAACTCGACTGTTTAATGCCTGACAAATTTGAATATATCCCGATGCGGGAATATTTTGATTATATTTACAATACCGAGGATTTAATTTCCCTCGCGGGGCGCAAATACCACGGTAAGCGCAACCATATTTCCTATTTCAAAAAGAATTTCGACTGGCGTTACGAACCGCTGACCGAGAAAAATATGGATGCGTGCCTTAAAATGAACGACCTCTGGGAAAAAGAAAATCAGGAGAAAAATCCCGAAGGAATCGGCAACGAGCTGATTGCCATTCGGCGCGGATTTGCGGAGTTTGACCGTTTGGGCTTTACGGGCGGTGTGCTGTACGCGAATGACCGCATTGTCGGCTACACGTTCGGCGAAGCCTTAAACGATACCGTATTTTGCACGCATGTGGAAAAGGCGTTCGCCGATGTGCGCGGGGCATATCCCGCCATCAACCGCGAGTTTGCCGCCAATGCGCTTGCGTCCTATAAATTCATCAATCGCGAAGAGGACACAGGCAGTGAAGGGCTTCGCAAGGCGAAGGAATCCTATTACCCCGCCGTGCTGTTGCCGAAATACCGCGCAGTTTATAAAGGATAACGAAATGCAGTTACGAAAAGCCCGAAAAGGGGACGTCCCCGCGCTGTATACGCTTTGGGAAGCGGCATTCGGCGATACAAAAGAAACCGTAGACCTGTTTTTTGAAACCTGCTTTCAAATGCAGAATACTTTGGTCGCCGTTTGTGACGGACAGGTGCGTTCGGTCATTTATTTACTCCGAAATACACTGCAAAACGGTGCGGATTCGTTTACCGCGTCTTATATCTATGCCGCCGCAACCGAAGAATCTTATCGCGGCAGAGGGCTGATGCGCGCTTTGCTCGCATACGCCGCGGAAACGGAAACCGCGCGCGGTACGGATTTTTTGTATCTCGTTCCCGCGTCCGCACACTTGTTTCAATATTATGCGCATTGCGGTTTTCAAACGGCTTTTAAAAAGCAGACTTGCGCATTTTCGCGTGCAGAATTACAGACCTTTGCAAAAAACGCAGAATGCACCGTGCCATACATTGCTTGGAGTCAAGAGGTTTTGCAGTTCTCGGCAAAGCTGGCACAGCAGTTCGGTGAGCAAAGTCTTTCCTGTAAAGACGGATTTGTTTTATGGGAACAGACAGGGGATGAAGCTGAAATCTCGGCGCTTTATGCCGCCGACGGTAAGCTTTCCCCGTTGCTTGGCGCGCTTTTAAAGATATGCACCGCGCAGCGTTTCACATTGCCCCTGCCGTGCACAGCGGCAGCCGAAACGTGCGAGCGCACGGCGATGCTGCAAGCTTTGTCACCGCGCGCAAAAGCGCAGAATATACAAAACGCCTATATCGGCTTGACTTTGGGTTAAGGAGAACATTTATGATTTACGTATTTTTAGCAGACGGTTTTGAAGAAATCGAAGCGCTTGCGCCCGTGGATTTACTGCGACGCGCGGGGGTTGCGGTGCAAACTGTCGGTATCACGGGAAAAACCGTAACGGGCAGTCACAATATTTCCGTCACGGCGGATATATTACCCGAGGAAGTTGTTTTGAACGAGGCTGTGCAGGCGGTTGTTCTGCCCGGCGGTATGCCCGGTGCAAAAAATCTGGATGCGGACGAAACGGTTTCGCGTGCCATCGCCTTTGCCGCCGAAAAAGGAAAACTGCTTTGCGCGATTTGCGCCGCGCCGTTTTTACTCGGCAAGCGCGGGCTGTTGCAGGGAAAAACCGCAATTTGTTTCCCGGGCTTTGAAGCCGATTTGACGGGTGCGGAAATTTCCGAGCAATCCGTTTGCCGCGACGGCAATATCATTACTGCCAAAGGTATGGGCGTTGCCACGGAATTCGGTTTGAAAATCGTAGAAGCCTTGTCGGGCGAAAAAACAGCGGCAGAGCTCCGTGCGACGATTCAAAGCGTATGAGCACACAGGATATTCGCCCCGTCAAAAACCGTCTGCGTGCGGAATGCAAACAGAAAAGGACAGCTTTGTCCGATTTCGAGAAAGTACAGATGGACGCAAGGCTTGCAGAACGCTTTTTTGCTTCGCGGCAGTACCGTGAAAACGATATGCTGTTTTGCTATGTTTCTACGGAAATCGAGGTCGACACGCGCGAAATTCTGCGCCGTGCCATAGCGGACGGCAAAACCGTTGCCGCACCGCGCTGTGTGGACGGTACGCGCGAAATGGATTTTTACATTTTGCAGGATATGTCCGCTTTGGAATCGGGTTTTTTCGGCGTGTTGGAGCCGAATCCCGCGCTTTGCCGTAAGGTAACGGACTTTTCCGAAGGACTTTGCATTATCCCTGCACTGGCGTTTGACAAATCAGGCTACCGTCTGGGCTACGGCAAAGGCTATTACGACCGCTTTCTTGCCAAATTCTCGGGCGAGACGCTGGGGCTTGTCTATGATTGCTGTTTTTACGACAGTCTGCCGCACGGTAAATTTGACCGTGCCGCACAGTGGATTTTGACAGAATCCGAGATGTACAAAGCAATTTGATTTTTTACCATACAGAATTGAAACGGATGATTCGAAAGGAGGCTTTTTGTTATGCGTGATGATTTACGGAATTTTTTCAATGAGGACGCTTACAATGAGCTTTTGAACGTGTACGCCGAAGAGGATGCGAAAAAGGCACAGCATAAAACGGCGGTTTCCAAAGAACCGTCAAAGCCGCTCCCTTCGGATACACGGCGCTTACCGACAAAGCAGGAACTGCATGCGGCTGAACATATGCGGAAAACATCGTCGGCGGAGACGTCTGCACACCGTTCGGCAGTACAGCATACGCCGAATGTGCAGAGAACGCACCCCGCGTCAGACCGTTTTGCGGAACCGATGACGCCTGCCGCACCGCCGAAAAATTTCAAGTTGGAAATTAAGGATTTGGATGCGGAGTTTCAGACGGAGGCGGAACTGCGTGCGCAGCGTGCCGCGAATGCGGAAAACGCACGCCGTCAGCGCGCGGCGCAGAGTACACAGCAGGGGGCGTTTGAGAATTTTTCGGAAGTGATTAAAAAACGCCGTCCCGTACAGCATGCAGAGCCGCAGGAGCTTGTTACGGAAGAATTTTCGCAGGCGGGTGAAGCGGCGGCGAAAAAATTCACCGAAAAGTTGGATTGGAATACCGTCCGCGCCTTTTTACTGAAAAACAAAAAGGCATGGATTATCGTTTTAATTTGCATTGCCGCTTCAGTTTTGCTTTCGTCCTATACCATTAGCTGTATGAATGACGTTTTTGCCATTCGCCGTGACAGCGAAACCGTTGTGACGGTAAATATCCCTGCCGAGGCGCACACCAAAGATGTTTTGAAAATCTTACAGGATAATGATTTGATTCACCACCGCCATTTCTGCTGGGTGGTTTCCAAGGTTATAAAATTTAAAGATGACAACTACTTAACGGGTGTGTATTACGTCACGGCGTCTATGGGCTTTGAGAAAATGCTTCTCACCTTTAAACAGCCGACCACGACGGGCGAAACGGTAACGCTGACGTTCCCCGAAGGCTTTACGGTAGACCAAATTGTTGAAAAGCTTGAAAAATACAAGGTCTGTTCTGCCGCGGCACTGTATCAGACCATGCAGGAAGTGGACTTCAGCAGTGAATTTTCCTTTATTTCCGAAATGGATAATAAAGAAGCGCGTTACCGCATGCTCGAAGGGTATCTGTATCCCGATACCTATGAGTTCTATGTCGGGGAATCTCCTTCCAGCGTTCTGCGCAAATTCTTAAATAACTTTAATAAAAAGTGGACGGAGGAATACGCCGCGCAGGCGAAGAAGCTGAACATGTCCGTAGACGATGTGATTACGCTTGCTTCCATCATTCAAAAAGAGGCATTCGGCGCCGACCAGTCGCCGCTGGTTTCTTCGGTCCTGCACAACCGTCTGAACAAATCGGGGCTTTATCCGTCTTTGCAGTGTGACTCTACCACGGAATATATCAATGAATATATTCAGAAAAATACCAAAAGCGCCGTGGAAGTCGCGCGCTTTACAGACCGATACAGCTCTTACAAATGCGCGGGTCTGCCCGTAGGCTCCATTTGCAATCCGGGCAATGACGCGATTAAAGCCGCGCTGTTCCCCGAAAAGACCGATTACTATTTCTTTGCGCACGACACAAACAAAAAGCTGTATCTGGCGCGCAACGATAACGAACGCCGTTCCAATAACCTTGCGATTCTCAACGCAAACGCGGAAGCGGAGAAGAAGAAAACCAACGGATAAGAGAGGATTTGTCTGCATGATGACGCGAAAACCCGAATTGCTTTGCCCTGCGGGCGACCAAGAACGGTTGGCGGCGGCGCTGTATTTCGGCGCGGATGCCGTGTATCTCGGCGGCGAAGCATTCGGTATGCGCGCCGCACCGCAGAATTTCACGTTCGAAGCCCTTTGCCTTGCCGTAAAACAGGCACATGCGCAAGGTGCAAAGGTTTATTTGACCTGCAATACCTTGCCGCGCAACCGTGAGCTTGCCGCTTTGCCCGCATTTTTGGAGAAAGCGGCGGACTGCGGCGTAGACGCGTTTATTGTCGCCGATTTCGGCGTGCTGGCATACTGCAAAAAATACGCCGAGAAAGTGCCTGTGCATATTTCGACACAGGCGGGTATCGTTAACTACGCCGCCGCGAGGCAGTTTTATGAACTGGGCGCACAGCGCATTGTCACCGCGCGGGAGCTGTCAATGGACGACATTGCCGAGATTCGCGCTAAAACACCGAGAGACTTGGAAATCGAATGCTTTGTACACGGCGCGATGTGCGTTTCTTTTTCGGGACGCTGTCTTTTGTCGAATTACCTTTTGGGGCGTGACGCCAACCGCGGGGCATGCGCACAGCCGTGCCGCTGGGAATATGCTTTAATGGAGAAAAAACGCGACGGACTGTATTTCCCGATTGAAGAAGATAAAAACGGCACTTACATTCTCAATTCCAAGGATATGTGTATGATTGAGCATATCCCCGAATTGGTGCAGGCGGGCGTGGACAGCTTCAAAATCGAGGGCCGCGCCAAATCCGCCTATTATACGGCGGTGATTACGAATGCCTACCGTGCGGCAATCGACGGTTATTTAAAAAACCCGTTGCCCGACTATACACCTGCGCCGTGGGTCGCGGAAGAAACCAAAAAAGTCAGCTACCGTGAATACTGCACAGGCTTTTATTTCGGCGACCCGACGGAAGATGCAAACGTCAGCTATGCGGGCGGGTATGTCCGCACATGGGACGTTGCAGGTGTTGTGACGGATGCCGACAGCGAATATCTCACCGTCAGCCAGCGCAATAAGTTTTGTGTCGGCGACACCTTGGAGCTGCTTGAACGCGGGAAAGCACCCGTACAGTTCACCGTGACGGAAATGCAAAATGCCGACGGCGAACCGATTGAAGCCGCGCCGCATCCGATGATGTCGTTGCGTATTCGCAGTACGCTTTGCCCCGAAGCGGGTGCATTGCTCAGAAAGCAGGCGCAGTGAAATGGATTTAGAGTTTATTAAAGATTTATGTAAGAAAATCAATTTGTCACCCGAAGCCTGTGATACCGCGCTTCGGGTGCTTTTGACAGAAGAAAAAGCAATTCGGCGCGCACAAAAGCATGCGGGTTTGACACATTTACATACCCCGTACCGCCGCCTGCGGAAAAACCGTGCAGACGGTGCGGCCTTTTGTTTGGGCTTTGCACTTGCCGAGGCGGAACGTGCGTTTGGCCGCTACAAGCAGTTGGGGATTCCCGAAGCAATTTATTATGATACCATGCAGGATATTTCCGTTTGGGTAAATACCTGCGCACGGGAAGAAGGTATTGTCGGGCTGTGCGAGCTTTCTTGGATTCGCCATGCGCTGTATCTGAATCTGTTTCAAATCGGCAGATTGCAATATCAGTTTTTTAAGACCAATCATACTGTCTCGGGAATTCCCGCGGGGCTGTGTGCAAAAGTACCAATCGGAAGCCGACAGCCCGCACTCAACATCCACATCCCCGAGGGCGGAAGACTGGACTTCTCCGCCTGTCAGCAGTCTTTACAGGAGGCACATGTATTTTTTTGGCAATACTTTCCGCAATATAAGTATGCGGGCTTTGTGTGCGACAGTTGGCTTTTAGACAGGCATAACGCGCAGTTTATGCGCGAAGACAGTAATATTTTACAATTTGCATCGTTATTTGACTGCGTGGTGCAAACCCGTTTTGAAAACAATGAACTGCTGCGGCGCTTATGGGGGATACATAAAGCGAGCCGCGAGGAGCTTGCATTGCTTCCCGAAGATACCGATTTGCAAAAACGTGCCAAACAGTATCTGTTAAACGGCGGCAAAACGGGCAGCGGCTACGGATTTATAATAAAATGATTAAACAAACACCTTTGTTTCATACTAAAAACAGAGGTGAGCGTGCCGAAAAAGTGGATTTTGCTCCTCTTGTCAGGGGTGATTCCCCACAGTGTGGGGAGATGTCGCGGAGCGACAGAGGGGTAGTTAAAAAGCTTGATTTTTCAAGATTTTCTCTCCCTCCGGCACGCGCAAAGCGCGTGCCACCTCCCTCGACAGAGGGAGGAATAAAGAGGTTTTTCGGCAGTCTGACCTCTGCTTCATACTAAAAGCAGAGGTGTTTTTATGGGCAAACGGGTAATTGTTTTATTTTTTGTTTTTGCGTTGGCGGTGGGGTCACTCAGCGTACGCATGCTGACCATCAGCGGCGGCAGTGTTTCCGCCGCCGTGCAGACGGGCAATACACTGTCGGCGGTGGTGGGGGAGACACGCGGGTATATCTATGACCGTCATATGCAGCCGTTGGTCAATGCGGAACGCGAACTGATGGTTGCCGTCAAACCGACCGAACAGGCGCTGAATTCCGCGGGTGCGGTACTCGGAAATACGGCGGGCAAAGATGCTCTGTATGAAACCGTGGAAAACGGCAAAATTGCGGTTGCCGCCGCTGATGCGCCGCTGACAGAAACGGATGCAAAAACCGTCAGCCGCATAGCAAGATACAGTGACGACGGGCTTGCCGTGCATCTGGTCGGCTATATCAATGCGGACGGCGACGGCGTCTGCGGTTTGGAGCAATACTACAACGTTATTCTGAAAAATGCACGCGGCGTATTGCGGGCGCGGTGCGGTGTGGACGCGAAGGGACGGCTGTTGGACGGCGCGGAATTACAGTTTACAGGCGAAAACTATGATTCACCCGCAGGCGTGCAGGTGACGCTGGACAGGGAAATCCAGCACATCGCCGAAGAGGCACTGCAAAAATTTGAAATCGGTACGGGGGCGGTTGTGGTGTTGGATACGGAAACTTCTGAAATTCTCGCCATGGCAAGCGTGCCGGAATTCTCCCAAATGCATCCGGAAACCAGCTTGGACGCCGCAGACGCACCGTTTGTGAACCGTGCGATTACACCGTATTCCGTCGGTTCGGTGTTCAAGGCGGTGGTTGCTGCCGCCGCCATCGAGAACGGCACGGATGAAAGCTATTCTTATACCTGCACAGGTGCATATACCATAGGGGAAACCGTATTCCAATGCCATGTGCACGAGGGACACGGCAAACAGAATCTGTCGGTGGCAACTGCAAATTCCTGCAATCCGTATTTTATCGACCTCGCACTGCACACAGGGCGGGAGAACGTATGCGCCATGTCAGAAAATCTCGGCTTGGGTGCAAAAATCGAGCTTGCCGACGGATTTTATACAAAAGCGGGTATTTCCCCCGCCGCATATACGCTGACCTCTTCGCAGGATTTGGCGAATTTTGCGTTCGGGCAGGGCGAATTGCTGGCGTCGCCTCTGCAAATGACTGCCGTGTATGCCGCCATTGCGAACGGCGGTATTTACCGCGCGCCGAGCTTGATGAAAGCAATTATAGACGCATCGGGCGAAGATGTACAGCGCGCATTTCTGCCTGCTTCCCGCCGCGCCATGTCCGAAGAGACCGCCGCCCGCATCGGTGCGCTTTTAAACTACACGGTGGAAAACGGCAGCGGCAGACGTGCGAAACCGTCAAACGGCACGGCGGCAGGCAAAACCGCCACTGCGCAAAGCGGATGGTTTGACGAAAACGGCGTGGAAGTTACGCAGTCGTGGTTCTGCGGGTATTTTCCGTATGAAACGCCCCGCTATGCCGTAACCGTCTTAAAAGAAAACGGTGAGGGTGGCTCCGCCGACTGCGCCCCCGTGTTTCGGTATATCGCAGAGGAAATTTTGAAACTGCCCTGATTTGTGGTACAATTTTATAAAATTCTATTGACTTTTACGTTGCGTAAAACTATATAATTTCGGCGTATTGGAGGTGCAGTTATGAAAATGAAAGCTGTATGTGAAATAACAGGTTTATCCGACAGAACCGTTCGGTATTATATAGAGCAAAATTTGATTTCCCCCGCATATACGGAAAATTATCTCGGACGGAAAAGCTTTGATTTCACAAAAGAAAATGTGGATGAATTAAAGGATATTGCCGTACTTCGGAAATTTAATTTCACGATTCAGGAAATTCGGGATATACTGTTAAGTCCCGAAACCAGCCGACAGATTGTGTCAGATGTTCAGGCACGGGCAAGGCAGTCTGTCTGTGAGGGGCAGACGATGCTGCAAGCTTTGTCTGTGTTGGATGCCGAAAAGGTGTATACTGTATCGGAATTGGCACATATTTTAGCGACGCCGAGCCAAAATCAGCCGTTGCAAAATGATGCTGTGCCTCAAAGCATACCTGTAATTCTTCGAAAGGTGCTTAAATCTGTTTTGCTGTTTTTTGCAACATGGATGCCGTGGGTCGGCAGTGTTGTGGCGATTGTAATAACCCTTACGAAATATGAATATCCGAATTTTAATTTTAAAGTGGTTGTCTGGATGCTTATTGCCTTACTGCCGTCCGGATTTATGTTGTTTTTACCTAAAATCAAAACAGACAAAAAAACGGTATTCAAACGAATATTGCTTGTGCTGTGCGTGGCAAGTATTCCTGCAAATTTTTTGATTCCCATGGGTATGGTCACGAAATCGGAAACTACGGATATTCGAAATTACCGTAAATTTGATGCGGAATGTCTTGCAAATCAAAGCCGTGTTTTTCAAGCATTTTTTCCTTTACAGGCGCATTATTTTGAGAATATCAAACGACCGAACGGAGCGTGGGAAGCGGTTTATTTGGATGCAGAATACTGTTACAGATATTGGCGTGTTATGGATTATACATACGATATTTATGCCGAATGGCCGCTTGAAGAACAGGTATTCCGCGAAGAAGTCGAAAGAGTACGGCTTTTGTTTGAGCGCTTCAGAGCGGAACACACCTATTACAAATATACGGAAGCAGAAACGGAACGGCATACCTGTTGGATTCTCTATACGGGAAATTCGCCGTTTCAAAAGGCAACAGATAATTATAATTATGTCATTTTTGCGTTTGACGAATCGCAAAACAGAGTGCGTTATATTTACTGCGACAGCTTGGAAAACGGCGTAGACCAGCCGTATTATTTGGAGTTGGAGTGGTAGTGCGAACACGTTTGACTTTCCTATGCGGCGGGCATATTCAAATCCAAACTCTTTTTGCGCTTGCTTGTATTCACTGCTTGAACACGCTAAAGTGTTGACATTTTTGTCGATTCGGGGTAAAATAAAATGCAAAATTATCGAAGAGGCTGCAAATGCTTCTTCTGACAGAATGACATTGGATTTTAGGTGAAAGCTATGCAACTGAACGGTTCTGACATTATCGCCGAGGTGCTTTTGGAGCACGGCGTGGATACCGTATTCGGGTATCCGGGCGGCGCAGTTTTAAATATATACGATGCGCTTTACAAATACCGCAACAGAATTCATCACGTTTTGACCGCCCACGAGCAGGGCGCTTCCCATGCGGCGGACGGCTATGCCCGCGCCACGGGCAAAACGGGTGTGGTGATTGCCACCAGCGGTCCGGGCGCGACCAATTTGGTGACGGGCATTGCCACGGCGTATATGGATTCCGTGCCGATGGTTGCCATTACGGGCAACGTCGGAACGTCTCTTATCGGCAGGGACGCATTCCAAGAGGTATACATTACGGGTATTACCATGCCCATTACGAAGCACAACTTTATGGTGCAGGATATTTCCGAGCTTGCGCCGATTTTGCGCGAAGCGTTTAAAATTGCGAATTCCGGGCGCAAAGGTCCTGTGCTTGTCGATATTCCGAAGGATATTACGGCGGCGGTCGCGGAGTTTGAAACAGTAAAACCCGAGCCGATTGCAGATACAACCGTGCTTGACGCAGACAAAATCAAGGCGGTTGCGAAGCTTGTGAACAGTGCCAAACGTCCGATTCTTGAATTGGGCGGCGGCGTGATTTCGTCCGAGGCTTCCGAGGTGACGCGTGCTTTTGTGGAGAAAACAGGTATTCCGACCTGTCACACCTTAATGGCGGCAGGCGTTTTGGGCTACGATGAACCGCTGAATTACGGTTTGGTCGGCATGCACGGCAGTCTTGTGACCAACAAGGCGATTGACGAAGCCGATTTGCTTATTGCTGTCGGCACGCGGTTTTCCGACCGTGTGGCGCTCAACACCGAGCGTTTTGCAAAGAAAGCCAAGGTCGTGCAGATTGATATTGACTTGAGCGAAATCAATAAAAACGTGATGGTGGACGCGTATTTGACGGGCGATGTAAAGGCGATTTTGACGGCGCTCCTGCCGCTTGTAAAATCCGCAGACCGCAGTGCGTGGATTGAAACACTTGAAACCTATAAAAAAGAGGATTATATCCCGCAGGACGACCCCGACCGCATTACACCGCACGAATTGGTGCGTGCAATTTGTGCGGGAACAGATAAAGAAACCGTTTATGTCACGGACGTCGGTCAGCACCAAATGTGGGCGGCGCAGTATATTCACCATACGGGCGCGCGCAATTTCCTGACAAGCGGCGGACTCGGTACGATGGGGTACGGCTACGGTGCGGCAATCGGTGCGCAGTTTGCTTTCCCCGAAAAGCGCGTGGTACATATCACGGGCGACGGCTCGTTCCATATGAATCTCAACGAAGCCTGCACGGCGGTCAGCAACAATCTGCCGATTATTACCGTCATTTTTGACAACCGCGTGCTCGGCATGGTGCGTCAGTGGCAAACCTGCTTCTACGGCAAGCGGTATTCACAGACCGACCCCGAACGCCAAACGGATTTTGTCAAGGTGATTGAGGGCTTCGGCGGCAAGGGCTACCGTGCTTCGACACTTGCGGAATTCAAGGCGGCTTACAAACAGGCACAGCAGGACAACTGCCCTGTGTGGATTGACTGCACGATTGACAAGGATGACCGCGTTTTACCGCTGATTCCCGCAGGGAAAACGGTGGACGACATCATCACCGCACCGAACTGTGCGACCTGCCGCCACAAGTGCCACGAAAAGTAAGGGAATTCGCTGTACTTGTATCGCGAACCCGTTCAAAACACAAAATAAAAACAGCTTTCTGTAAAATTGCAGAGAGCTGTTTTTGTTTATGCTCATCTGCGGCAATGCACGAACCCGAGTAGGGGCGGGCGTCCTCGACCACCTGAGCGGTTTTTTGAATTTGCGTATACTTGCGTCTTTTCGCAAACCGTAGGCGATTCACAAATCGCCCGAGCAGACCGCCGATTTTGCATAAAACAAAAAAACGGCGCGAGCAAGCCCGCGCCCTACGTGTACACAAAATCCGCTTTCGTGCCGTGGGAGATTCTTCGCTGTCGCTCAGAATGACAAATTCGCACAATCCTGTAGGGGCGTGCATTGCGCGCCCGTAAAATCGGCTGAAACTTCTCGGAACGACACGGAGGTCGTTCCCTACCCGAGAGTCAAATTCACCTTGTGCCATGTGAGATTCTTCGCTTCGCTCAGAATGACAAATTTCAAGACACACAAAAAAGCCGCCCTTTTGGGAGCGGCTTTTTGCATATATCGGATTTGTGACAAATCAGTTGTTGATGAACTTATCCTTTTCATCATTCCAGCTGTACAGCTTTCTGACTTCTTCGCCGACCTTCTCCGCGGGATGCTCAGCGGCAAGCTTGCGCATTGCTTTGAAGTGTACCTGACGGCCTGCGGGGGACATATCCAGCAGGAATTCTTTTGCGAAAGAACCGTCCTGAATATCGGAAAGGATTTTCTTCATCGCTTTCTTGGTGTCGTCAGTGATAATCTTCGGACCGGTGATGTAATCGCCGTATTCCGCTGTATTCGAAATAGAATAACGCATACCAGCAAAACCGCTCTGATAAATCAAATCGACAATCAGCTTCATTTCGTGAATGCACTCGAAATAAGCGTTTCTGGGGTCATAGCCTGCTTCGCAAAGGGTTTCAAAGCCTGCCTGCATCAGTGCGCAAACGCCGCCGCAAAGCACTGCCTGTTCACCGAACAAATCGGTTTCGGTTTCGGTTCTGAATGTGGTTTCCAAAACGCCTGCGCGTGCGCCGCCGATTGCAAGCGCATAAGCGAGTGCCTTATCCAGCGCCTTGCCGGTTGCATCCTGATGTACAGCGACTAAGCAGGGAACGCCTTTGCCCGCCTGATATTCGGAACGGACGGTGTGACCGGGGCCTTTGGGCGCAATCATCGTAACGTCAACATCTTTCGGCGGGTTGATGCAGCCGAAATGGATGTTAAAGCCGTGTGCAAACATCAGCATATTGCCCGCTTCGAGATTCGGCTCGATGTCCTTTTTGTACATATCCGCCTGCAACTCATCGTTGATGAGAATCATGATGATGTCAGCCTTTTTTGCCGCCTCTGCCGCAGTAAAGACCTCAAAGCCCTGTGCCTCAGCCTTCGCCCAAGACTTACTGCCCTCGTAAAGACCGATAATTACGTTACAGCCCGACTCCTTTGCGTTGAGCGCGTGTGCGTGACCCTGACTGCCGTAGCCGATAACGGCGATGGTTTTGCCATCGAGCAGCGACAGGTTGCAGTCCTCTTGATAAAACATTCTTGCTTCTGCCATTTTTGTGTGCCTCCTGTGTATTTTCATGAGTTGTATGATTACCGTAACTCGTTGTCATACAACTATTATAAACCAATATTTCCGTTTGTCAACATATTTTTATAAGTTCTCCAAAGAAATTTGCTCGTGCAGCATCGCGTGGTGCAGGTGAATGGTGACGGCGCTTTTGAGCGCCGCATGGTCGCGCTTTTTTAAAAAATCCATAATGAGGATATGGTCTTTATAGGCGTCCTCGGCAATTACATCTAAATTGTATTCCAACGCAAACGTCTGTTCAATGGTTTTGGTGAGCATCGGCAGAAACTGACTTAAAAACTCGTTGTGTGACGCTTTGACAATCGCGCCGTGAAAAGCGCTTTCCGAGGCAATCCGTTTTTTACTGCGAGGGTCTTTTAAAAGCTGTGTCTGACATTCTGCGCCAAGCTCTAAAATGCTTTGAATTTCCGCATCCGTTGCACGCCGACAGGCGAGCGCGGCGGCTTCCGGCTCAAAAATCATGCGTGTTTCATAGAGGTCTCTGAGGGTGACTTTCATTTGCGAAATGTTCTGCATATCCACACCGCTTGCGGCATATCGGTCAGCCTGCTCCGAAACATATGTGCCGCGTCCGCGCCGAACGGTCAAAATGCCCGCAGAGGTTAAAATCCGTATTGCCTCGCGAAGCGTCGTGCGGCTGATGCCCAAGATTTCGGAAAGCTCGTTTTCATTCGGCAGTTTTTCGCCGACTGCGTACACATGCTCGTGTAAAATCATATTCTGAAGGATTTCCGCTGTTTTCTGCGAAAGATTTTCGTTTTGCATACCGTGCCTCGATTCTTCTCAGCTTTCCTGTATACTATACAACATTTTAAAGAAAAATGCAAAGCCCCGCTTTCACACGCACTGCGTTTTTTTGCGTAAAATGAAAAGAGAAAGCGGGGTGATGTCTTGCAAAACCGCAAAAGACCGAAACGAAAGAAAAATACCGCCGCCCGTATTTTTATGTGCGCAGTTGCGGCATTGCTGATTGCCGCGCTCGGACTTTCGCAAATGCGTCCCGTCATTTTGCAGTATTCACAGAACGTGGCAGAGGGCATTCTTTTAAATGCCGCCGATGAAGCGGTTGTAAATGTACTGCGGGAAAATAAAATTGATTACGATGATATTGTGCGTCTATCCGCCGACCGTGAAAACCGCATCACGGGTTTGCAAATCGACGCGCTGACCATCAATATGCTGAAAAGCCAAATTTCTTTGGAGATTGCGCGTATTGCCGCCGCACAGGAGTCCTATAATACATATATCCCCGTCGGCACGTTTTTGGGCAACGAGTATACGGCGGGACGCGGACCGAAAATCAAGTTTTCCATGCAGTTGACCTCCAACAGCTCCGTGGATTTCCAGTCCGAATTTAAAGATGCGGGCTTGAATCAGGTTGTACACCGCGTGTTTCTGCATATCACGATTACGGGGCGCTTGGTGTTTGTCGGGCAAAAGAATACCTTTTCTGTGGAGTCCTCCGCACTGCTTGCCGAAACCGTCATTGTCGGTCTGACGCCCGAAGCTTTTACCGAGGTCATCGGCAGTCCGTCGGAAATGGCAGGGATTGTAAACGATTACGGCGCAACGAACGGAAACTGAGACTTGTTTTTAACGGAAATATATGGTATGGTTAGGTCATACTTACAAAGGGGCACTGTTATGAAAAGTATGACCAAGTTTTCGGTTTCTGAGGATGTTATAAAAAAGCTGTTTACAGAGAAAAATTTGGGCGCGGTTACAAAAATCGTACCGTTGACAGCAGGGGAGTTTAACAGCGCTTACAGTGTGACGGCAAACGGCAGGGAGTGCGTTTTAAAAATCGCACCGCGGCAGAATAACGAACACATATTGACCTATGAAACGGATTTGATGCGGCAGGAAGTTGCATTTTATCAGATTTTGCGTGAAAAAACCGATGTACGCGTCCCCGAAATTTACTGTGCGGATTTTTCGGAAAGTCTGATTCCCGCGCATTGGTTTGTGATGGAAAAACTGTCGGGCGTGCCGCTGACCGATGCCAATCTGTCCGGTTCGGAAAAGGCGCGTGTTTATGAGGAAATCGGTGCAATCTTGGCACAGCTGCACACGGTTACAGGGACGGCATTCGGCTATGTGCAAAACGGACTGTGTGAAAATTGGTATTTGGCAGTGCGCAAAATGATTGAAAATCTGTTGGCGGACTGTAAGAAAGCAGGCAAACGCTGTAAATTGGGTGAACGGTTGTTGTCGGCGACTCGGCGGCATAAAACGCTTTTGGAAAGCGTGCCGTGTACCTATGTGCATTTTGATGTTTGGGAAGGTAACGTGTTTTATCGGGTAAATGAAAACGGCGGCTTTTCACTGGCGCTTATTGACACCGAACGGGGACTTTGGGGAGACCGCTTAGGCGATTTTTGCTCGTTGGATTTCTCGAAACCGCTGTCTGGAAAAAACGCGTTGCTGAAAGGGTATAACCGTGTGTCAAGCGTACCGATTCACGGGACACGCGAGGAAGAAATCCGTTACCGTGTGCTGTGCGGATACTTGGGACTGATTATGTATACCGAGCGTTTTTACCGCTATAAACGAACACAAAAGAAGTATTACGTCAATGCTGTCGGCGGCAAAAAAATGCTGTCTGATGCACTTCGCGTGCTGGAAACTGACGAATAACGGATAAAAAGGATTAACAAAAAATGCAGTGTACCAAAGTAACAAGTACAATTCAAAACAGAATACAGTCCAAAAACACGCGCACACTGCTGTTTTGCTTTTTGACGGCGTTTGTGATTTTAACGATCTGCACAAAGTCCTCGTTTTTATATCCGTTTAACGACTGGGTGGATTCCAACTGCTTTTTTACCGTGGGTAAATCCATGCTGCACGGCAAGGTGCTGTACCGCGATATTTATGAGCAAAAAGGACCTTGGCTGTATTTCTTACACGCAGGCGCGTATCTGATTTCCCATAAAACCTTTTTCGGCGTGTATTTGCTGGAGCTGTTTGCGGGTACGGTGTTTTTATTTTTCGCGGCAAAAACCCTGTTTTTATATAAGGCGCGGGGTGTGTATTTGGTTTTGCCGCTTCTGGGTGCGGCAGTGTATGCCTCGCGAAGCTTCTGCCACGGCGACAGCGTGGAAGAATTGGTTTTGCCGATTTTTGCCGTTTGCCTGTATCTTTCGGAAAAAAGCTTTTGTCTTAACAAAACGCTGTCTGTGCGGCAGTGGTTTGCCATCGGGGCTCTTGCGGGGCTCGTGCTTTGGATGAAGTTTAATTTGGTCGGCTTTTTTGTTGGCTGGGCGCTCGTACCGCTATACAAAACGCTCCGTCGAAACGGCATTTCGGGTGTTTTTAAAGCCGCGGGCTCCGTCCTTTTGGGTGTGCTTTTGCCGTCTCTGCCCGTTTTTCTGTATTTCGGTGTGACAAAGTCTTTTTGCGATTTGTGGACTGCCTATTTTTACAACAATTTGTTCCTGTATGCCGATGCGTCACAGGGCGCTTCGGCAGATGCTTCGGCGTTTTTACACACCTTGTGGGAACGCATTCGATGGCACGTAATCCGTAACCGTTTTTACGCGCCGTTCGGTATTATCGGTGTGCTTTGGTATACGCTTACGCGTAAGGGACACCGTGCGCACTTGATTTTGACCGCTGTGTTTACCTTGCTTTGCGTATGTTCGGGCGCGGTATGCTATTCCTATTATACCCTTGTTTTTGCCGTGTTCGCTGTGTTCTTCTGTCTGCTTGTCTGTATGGCTTTGTCGCATTTGCCCGAAGAACCGAAGCCGAAAATCCTGACGACGGCACTGGTAACGGCCTCCTTGGTTTTAAGCGGCACCTTTGCGTACTGCACAAGTACGAATACTTACCTTACCGCTTATCAAAAGGAAGAGCTTCCGCAATATAAATTTGCAAAAATCATCAACAGTACAGAAGACCCGACGCTTCTCAATTACGGCTTTTTGGACGGCGGATTTTATACGGCGGCAGATATTGTACCCGAGAGCAAATACTTTTGCCGATTGAATATTCAACTGCCCGAAATGTATGCGGCGCAGGCGGCAGAAATTCTTTCGCAAACACCCGATTTTGTTGTGACGCGCAGTCATCCGCTGACGTTCGGCGCGTATACCTGTGTGGCAACGGCAACGCAGTATTTTGAGGGCGTGGAGTTTACGTACTATCTCTACAAAGCGGATAGAATGCTGTATGATTGATAAAGCATCTCTCTACGGCTCAGAATGACAAGTCTGTACACACCGCGTAGGGGCGGGTTTCCATGCCCGCCAGAGTAAAGTTGAGTTTTGCAAAAAATCAATGGCAGCGTACTAACCGTAGGGGCGTGCATTGCGCGCCCGCCGAAGTCTGATGGGATTTCGCGGTGCGAGCAATTCACCCTGCACTATGTGAGATTCTTCGCTTCGCTCAGAATAACAAATTTGGGCAATTCTGTATAGTCGATTCACGAGTAGCCCGCAAACGGACAGCGTGCCCGGGCTGTCCTTACGGTGTGTGCACAGAATTTGCTTTTAATACACAAAATCGCCTCGCCGAACGCGGGGCGATGCGCGTGTCAAAAGGTGAATTTACTCCCCTTGGCAGAGGGTCGTAAAAGCTTGGATGTATTATGCCTTTCTTTCCCGTCGTCGGAGGATGGAAAACAAGACTTTTTGATATGCTGATCAGAGAGCAATTTGCTCTCTGATTTTTTTATTACAAATATGTTATACCTCTTGACAAATAATACCTGTCTCTTATACACATCTGACGCTGCCGACGATAAGGCTC
>ERZ1027171.144-NODE-144-length-34208-cov-6.270313_pt1 | contig 34208 bp, 34 predicted proteins | sample MGYA00519274_ERZ1027171 | MGnify/ENA primary metagenome ERZ1027171 (study PRJEB26926, sample SAMN06164681) | human gut metagenome | biome: ENVO:00009003; feature: ENVO:2100002; material: ENVO:00002003 | host: Homo sapiens | place: USA | collected 2012 ... | reverse complement strand
CGAGATACTGATCGGTCTCGTGGGCTCGGAGATGTGTATAAGAGACAGCTCATGCTGTGCCGCTCTCTGTCATCGGCATGACCCGCCCGCCGCAGTCCTGGCGTTATATCACTAACGAGCAAGCGGCGATACTGGAAAGGAGGGGTGAATAATGCCAATCAAAGATAAATCGAAATATCCGCCTGACTGGAAGTTTATCAGCCTCCGCGAACGACACCGCGCCGGAAACAAGTGTGAACTCTGCCAAGCAACAAACCATCAGGCACACCCCATTACAGGAAGCAAGGTTATTCTCACCGTCCATCATATCCAATACTTGGAAGGACCGGAAAACAACGCCTATCCGAATTTAATCGTTCTTTGCCAACGTTGCCACAACCGGCTAGATCTCGGAATGAGAATCAGAAACGCCCGGGAAACTCGAAAGACAAAAACGGCGCCATTAGATGACCTATTAAATATAAAAAAGTTATCATAAATTACACCCTTAAAAAACGCCAAAACGGCGCCATCTTCAAAAAAAACACTCAAAACAGAATCACATCAAAACCTATCCGGCTAGCACAAACAAACTTACAAATAAAATACGAATATGAAAAATGAATCTGAAATACACATCTATACGGCATCTTTCGGGAAAAATCCTAGTGTTTTAATAAATACTACTAGCACATTTGCACTGGAGTTACTTAGAAAATTAGAGAACACCGCAGAAAAAAAAGATATTATATTTATCAAGGATGAACAGAATTTGCCATGGCTCGCCTTAAAAACAGACAAGATTATATTTTATGTATGGAACAATCAAATACTCAAAATACACTTTTCATAAACTATCAAATTAAAAAATTATGTATGTTTATAAAATAGAAACAAGTTACATTGAAGACAACTTCACCTCTTGCCAATGCTGCGGAAACTGCCAGCTATGGGCCCCGGAACAGAAAATTGACTACAAAATCAATGCCGCCGATCCGGACATTACCGACACTACAGTAACGGCCACCCCCCTCAATTTAGGAGCCTGCATCATCAGCCGCCGCACCGGGAAGGACGGGGAAACCTGTTACTTGCAAACCCACCGGACTTCCGGAACCTTTTGCCGCTACCACATCCCAACATCACCCTACGCCGAACACATCAAACGCCACGGCCTCCCCTGCACGGCCATCACCCCTTATATCATCCACCTCTAACCACCCACACACCAATGACCCAAAAAGAAAAAGAAGAACTCCGCAACTTGCCGAGCAACTCCCCGCGACTGCTTAACCAGACCCAGCTTGCCGCCGCGCTTGGAGTTACCATGGCTTTCACCTCCGCAATGAAAAAATGGGGCTGCCCGTTCCCAGGCGGCCGCATCCTGATTAAAGACGCCCTGGCATGGCTCAAAGCAAACCCGGAATTCCGCCCGTACAAAGAACGCAAAAGCCCTACCGGCCCCCACGGCATCCCGCAATGCAACCTTGACGCCTACAAAACATCACCTAATTGAGCCACATCACGCGCTTTCAGTTTGCGGTAAATCGCATGTACCAACTCCGACGCATGCCCTACATTTTGCATACATTGCCCTTCAGAAAAGCCCGCGCGCGCCAGCCGAGTCACTACCGTTACCCGCGTACAATGGAAACTCAAATCAGGCATCCCCAAATCGTCAAAAAACTGGCACCACTGTTTGCTTGCGTTCCCCGGCAACTTAACCAGGGAGGAACGCCCCTCCCGCATGGCCTTTTCCGCAATCGGCCTAACGTCACGATGCAACGGAGCCTCGTGCATCCGGCCCCCCTTGCCAAGAAAACGGATAGTATCATGTTCCAGATCCACCCGTTCCACGGGCACCTGAACTTCCTTCAGCCGGCATCCCTGCTTCATGGCAATCATGAAAGAATCCCGCATCCATTCCGGAGCCTCTTTCAAGGCTTCCACAATGCGCCGTTCTTCTTCTTTCGTGATTTCCCTTTTCTCCCGCGCCGGGTCTTTTCTCAAGCCCATGTGATAACACGGGTTTGCGAAAATATAGCCCTTCCTTACCGCCTCCGTCATGATGCGCCCCAGCACCTTCAGCTCCAGAATGGCACTATTGCGGGTACACGCGCGCCAACCGTACTCCTTAGCCATGGCCGCATCCGTCCGGAAAGCCACATAATCTTTCAACAGGTTATAATCCACTTCCCCCGGATGCTGAACATCCCGGAGCCTGAAAAACAAATCCAAATGCCTCCACGCCACCTGATAACGGCGGCGCGTGCCTTCACGTTGAAACTCTTCCAGGAACGCCGGCACCCACGCCTTGAACAACTGGCGGCCATCTTCATTCCGGGCCATCTGTTCCTCTTTCTCCAGTCCGCGCACATATTCCAGAATACGCCGCAGGGCCCCAGGCTGGTCATGCCTGATTTTTGTCGCACGGTATTTCCGCCGCCCATCCGGACGCATCACGCCAACCCAATAATAGGGACTATCCTTGCGCTTGTAGTAGGACGCCATAGGAGAAACGTAGTACAGCGTAGTAAATCCATCAACAACAAACATAAAAAACCTAGTAAAAACATGACAAAATACCCCCTGAATATATGCCGGAATAACTCGCGGGTTCGATTCCCGCTCCCGCCTCCAAGATGTTGTCAAAGCCGGTTCAAGTCGCGTTCGTCTAGCGGTCCAGGACTCCCGCCTTTCACGCGGGCAACACGGGTTCGAGTCCCGTACGCGATGCCAATTCTCGTCAGCACGTGACGGAATGACCCTTGATTTTCCTACATTTTGCGCAGTTTTGAGCGCACCTGAAAGCGCCTGACAGAAAAAAGCGCCCTGTACATGCGACTGTACATTGTCTAAGGACTGTACAGCACTATGGCAGGCATCATCAAACGCAACAACAAATGGGTGGCCGTCTTCCGCTCCCTGGACGGCAAAGAGCTTCGGAAAACCACCGGCATCGACGTGGTTCCCAAGGCGCTGCTTCCGGGAGCCAATAAGAAATCAATCATGTCCCAGAATGAAGCCCGGGCGCGGCTGGTAGCCCAGGAGATGGAGAAAGAAGCCCGGTACGGGGTTTTCGACTTGGACAAGGTGAAGGCCATTGCCGGGGACCAGGCCGGCGTGCTGAAAGCCACCATGAACGGCATGACGGTAACCCGGTTCCTCTTTGACTGGCTGGACGGGAGGAAAAACAAGAAGCGGGCCTATGAGCGGGACGGCATGGCCGTCCGCAGGCTTCTGGCGTTCCTGGGGGACCGGCGGAATATGCCGCTGGCCGCCCTGAATAAAGGGATGGCGAAGGATTTTGTAGAAACGGAATTGGAGCGCGTTTCCGCCGGAACCGTCATCCGCTATGTGTCCACGCTCTCCACCGCGTTCAATGCCGCTGTAGACCGGGAGATTCTTCCCCGGAATCCGTTCCGGGGCGTCATGCCTTCCCGGGCGGACCACCAGGCGGAAAAGCAGCTGCGCGGCGCCTTCACCATGGAGGAAGTGAACACCATCATTGAACGGTTCCCGGATGAATGGCCGGATCTGGCGCGGGTGTGCCTCTACACCGGAGGACAGCGCCTCGGAGACCTGGCGACGCTGAAATGGGAGCAGATTGACCTGAAGAACTCCTTCCTGTTCATGACCACGCAGAAGAGCCGGCGCCGCATGAACAAGCCGATCATCCAGCCCTTGAAAGAGGTTCTGGAAAGGCGTCTGGTCAACCGGGTGAACGATTACGTGTTTCCCCTGGCCGCGCTTCGCCATGCCCATGCCGGCGGACGTTCCGACAAGCTTTCCACGGAGTTCACGACGTTATTGAAAACGTACGGAATCATCCGAGAGATGCCCGGGGAAGTGAGAGGCGACCGGCACCGGCTTTCGGAAAAGAGCTTCCACAGCCTACGGGCGACCGCCGTGACCGTCCTGCGCCTGGCCGGTGTGTCCCCGGATTTGTGCCGCTTCATCGTCGGCCACGACTCCGAAGAGATTGAACGGGTGTATTTCCGCCCGGATTCGGCGGACGTTCAGGAGGCCATGAGCAAGATTGCCGTCGGACTGGCCCGTTAGCCTTCCTTCCCTAAGACGATCATTTTGTTGACATCAACAAGATGATCCGTCTTCTTCCTTGTGGAACCGGTAACGGTACAAGGCGTCCATGGCGCGGGCGCGCTCGGATTTGGGAATGTTCGTAGGGCGCGGGTTGCCGAAGGTGACCATCCAGAATTCGGCGTATTTTTTCGGCGTTACGGCGATGCTGAACCAGTTCCAGGCTGTCCACTTCCCTTCCCTGTTGAAGGGCGTCCAAGGTTCGTCAAGCCTGATCCGCTCCTGGGGAAAGAGCCCCTGGATGGTACGGCAGATCGTCAGGTCTTCGGGAGCAAGCGCGGGGATGTCAGCCTGCATCAGTTCCTCAGCCGCCAGTCTGGCCGCCCTTCCGCTGATCGCGTAACACGGCCCATAGGCGGAGCGTTCGGACGGGTGGCCGGGGTTCTGGTAGCCGGAGGCGTGCAACGCCAGCCCGTTGCGCTGCATGTCGAGGATCCAGCCGCCCGACAACAGGAGCGTGTCGGAGTCGATTTTGACGATGACGTCTTCATCCTCCGCTTCCCCGGCCAGCGTGGAAATGATGCCCCGGACGCATTCCGGGCCGCGCAGGTTGCCGTTCCTTGTCCAGCCGGTTTGACAATACCTTGCCCCGGTTAACATAAGGACGGATCTGACGCGTTCAGGAAGCGGAGCGGCGCTGTCGTCCACAACCGTAATGACAGCTTCAGGCAGAGCCGCGGCTGCGCATTGTACGCAAACTAGGGCTTCATCCGCGTCTCCGGCATAGGTGAATAGATAGATTCTGATCATGGTGTTTGTTAAGCTGGTCCGTAAGGGTAGAAGGTGCCTCCGAAGACGGGTATCTGAATCATGCCCAGCGCGTATTGCGTCACCTGGTCATCTTCGATGTCGGCTATCTGGAAAGAATAGTCGAAATTGACGTCAGGCTTTTTCTCTCCGAGCCTGATCGGATAGACCGGTCCGGGAATGCCCGAGACGTCAACGCCCGTCAATTTAGCGTCCTGATCGAAGTGGACGTTGAGCCATACTTCCCCGCTGGTTTGGGGGATAGTCACCCAGGAAGAACCGGAACCGCCCCCCTGCGGGTATTTGCCGAGCAGCGAGCCGTTCAGGTAGAGCGCGCCGGGCTTCATTTGCGCCCCGGTGATGGCCCCCTCCGTATCTTTCTGCAAGCGCACCTGGAAGCCGTATTCCGGCGCGGGCGTGGATTCTCCCGTGGATTTGGTGATGTGCTGGCTGATGGTGGGGGATTCCGGCTTGGGGTCAAAGCCGTATTCCGTCGATTCCGGCGCCCCCTGCATGTTTTCCAGCGTGGAAGATGTGCGCGAGGTGGCATTCACGCGCTTCAATTCTACCCATTCTTCAATCCCTAGTTGTTCCGGCGCGCCGTAGGAAAGGGAAATCACGTTGGTTTGCAGGTCGCGGCTCACCGTCTGAATCATGGTGTTGATGTTCTGCCAAGCGGGGTTTCCTCCCAGCAGCGAGACGCGCCGGCCAATGTATTGGCGCGTCTGCGCTTCGCCAAGCGCGACAAAGGAAATAGATCCGTCCCACGGCAATTCCTGCATGGATTCCCATACCGTTTTGGCAATGTCCCCATAGGGAACGCCTTCCGAGGGTTGGGGCGATTCCCCTTCTTCCGGCCCGTTGGAGGGCTGTTCCCCGTTGTAGATGCCGTCAATGGGGTAGCTCGCGTAGGGGCGGTCCATGGTGACCAGATCCACCGAGAATTCTTCCCAGAAGCAGGGCACGCCTTGCAGCGTTCCCACATTCTTGAATTTCTCCCTCCACTTGGACGCGGCGCTTTCCGGGATGGCAAGACGCTGCTTGACGGTGGCGTTGCACCATTGCGGGCGGAGGGATTTGGTATGAATTTGCCCGTCCGTCAGTTCATAACCCGTGGCGGAGGTGTTGTAGCCCCTGGGCTTGTCTTCCTCCGTTCCGTCCCAGGGCTTCCCGGTGATGGTCGGGTCCTGGTCATAGGCGGCGATGGACCCTACATCTTTCATCCACGGGAAATGATTTTTCCAGAAACTGTTGATCATGTCGTTCTGGTCAATCCTGGTCCCCGTCACTTTCATGCGCTGGTAGGACAGGCTGCCGGCCCTAGTGCCCTGCACCGGCTGCGGATCTTCTACCGGCTCCCCCGTAGAACTGTATTTAGAATAGTAGAAGTCTACTGACGTCCGGTAAACAATGGAGTGCGGCAAGGTCGGATCCCCGTCTTCCGGGTATTTGGACAGGTAGGAGACGCGGTAGCCGTTGCTGCCGGTGGTTTCTGCGACGATAGCCACGCAGGGAGGCACCAAGTCGCCTCGGGGGACCAGGGAAACGTCCATGGCTTTAATCTCGCTGGACGGCTGCAAGGGAAGCGCAATGGGCGTCAGGGCATCATAGTCCGTGATGATGAGTTTGGGGCGCGCTCCGCTGTAGTCGTAGTACGAAACCATGCGGGGCGACCAGCGGCGGATGGATTGAAGGAGGCTTCCAATCGTATCGCAGGAGGCGTTCCACGGAATCAGCATCTTGTCATCGCTGATGCGCAGCTCGTAGTCCGCCGGGTGATGCTTGGCTAGGTTCAGCACTCGGGAGAGCGCGGCGGAAAGGCTTATCTTCGGAATGATGCCGCCCCCGCCGCTGACTTTATTCCACATGGAGAAGACCGGCTTCCAGTTGTTATCCAGGGCAAAGCAATGTTCCAGCCAGTGCCAGGGGTCGGAAAATACGATTTTCCAGGCACGGGAAGATCCGCTGTAGGTCTTTTCAATGCTGGAAACGAGACCGGATAGAATGGTGTTCCCGTTTTGGGAGATATTGACAGTATCGAACTGGTTGAAGGGCAAGACCTCCCCCAGCGTTCGCACGGGATAAACCGCGGTGATGGTGGAGGCGGAAAAGCTTTGCTGGTCGTGGGTCAGGCTGGACGGCTTGAGGGCCAGCAAGTCATTGATGGTGATGTCGTGGTTCCTGCTGCTTGTAAAATGGTTAGTGGTTTATTTCTTATCGGCGATCTTTTGGAGCAACGTCAGAACCTTTGCACACCAGAAGCAGCCAAGGCAGGAGATGGCCCCTGATAGCAAATAGATGAAGGCTATTGGAAACTGATGATGATAAAAATTGATTAAAAATAATACAATACCAGCAATAATCGTCATTGCTCCCACTACTTGAAACAACCCCTCTACTGTAATTTTTAGAGGCTCTTGCTCATTCACCCAAGCAGGTTTTTTCTCTCTCTCATCTAAAATAAATTCAACAAATCGTTTCTTTTGTTGCCGCTCCGTTTCTTTTTCTTCTGATTTTCTGTTGGTGTTTTTGGTCAGATGATAAATCCTTCCAAAGGATAGCCACTCCTGACCTCCTTCAGGGCAAACGAGAGTTTCTGACAAGATTTTCCCTTCCTTGTACAAGGCTTCAAGTTCTTCAAAAGAGTAAGGCCCTTCAGCATTGTTTGAGTTGGATGCGACGTAATAATTAGCCATAGCGGTATGGTGTTATAAATGGGCGTTAGTGCAAGCCTAAAAGCTGGTTAAAAGCCTCCGGCAAGCCGGTTGATCCCTGTTTGCAATCTTCCGTTGCCCTTCTGTACTATTTTCAAGATTTCCTCGAATTTAGCATCTACATATTTTTTTGTATCTGCTTGCACGGCATTTACATTGGCGGTCTGTGCTGTTGCTATGGTTTTCAAATAATCCATCAATTTTTTAGTGTATTGTCCGCTTTCTCTCAATACGTTTTCCATCACGTCAAACGCCCCTTGAATCTCGCTGGGGTCGATTTCCGTATCTTTGTCAGAAATGCTTTCCGCAAGGCGTTTCTTCCCTGCATTCAAAGCTTCGCGGGCAGCCGCAATCCGGGCGCGTTGCTGGGCTGTAGGATGCTCGGGAACGCCTTCAAGAGTAATGCCGCGGATCATCGCCTGCTGCCTCTCGGCGGTCTGCTTTTGAGCCTCCCTTTCGGCCCGTTCACGAGCCTTCTTTATTTTTTCTTCATTTCTTCGGGCTTCCTCTGCTTCTTCCCTGTCTCTTTGCATGTTAAATGATTTAACCTTGCCGGCGTCTATTTGGTTTTGAATAGCATCGGTTTGTTCCATGTTTTTGATAGATGCTTCGGTCGAAGCCATTGCATCCCCCAAAGACCCGGCTTTCTCTGTTAAATCATCGAACTGTTTTTTCGCGGCGTCCGTATTCTTCTTAAACTCTTCTACTGCAACTGATGCTTGTTTAAAGCGACTGTTTATATCAGATCCTTGGCTATAGTCGAATTCAAGATTTACGCCGCCGGCTCTTAACAAATCCTGATATTCATTCAATTTGGATTGAGTATCATTTAATCTTGCTCGCGCTGTTTCACGAATAGACGTTAGATACTGTTTTTCGTCTTGAAGTTCTCTCAAATATTTTACAGGGTCTTCTACCCCTGCTGCTATTTTCGGTGCATTTTTTTCTAATTCCTCTAATTTGCTATTGAGATTATCAATACTCCGCTGAGCACGTTCTTGCTGTTGCAAAAGTCCAATAATATTTTGAAGAGAAGGAAGGTTTCCTTGTTTGAACTGCATATCAAAAGCATAAGCTTCCGCAGCATCTCGGGCCTTGACTGCCTCCGCAAGCTGTTTCCCTATATCCATGTAATTAGCCTGCTCCACGCCTAAATCACGCTGTCTGATTTTCTGGTCCAGATTCTGATCAACCATCATCAAGCCGTAATCTCGCTGTCTCTTGGTGATTCTTCCTTCCTGGTAGCCCACTTCCAAGTTGACGCGGTCAAGCTCCGCCTGGCGTGTATCAATGCCTTTCTGGCGGGCCGCTTCCTCCCGTCTCAAGCGAATTTGTTTTTCAAGCTCTTCCGTCTGATATTCAAATTCCCGGGTAATTCCCTTTACATAGTTTTGATACTCTTCATTAACGGTCTTGGTGCGTTCTTGCTGGTTGAATTCCTGCAAAGCCTGATAACTTGCCCGGATAGCCTGACGAGAAGCTTCGGCAATCTCTTTGCTATGCTCCTTCATTTTTTTGGCGAGATCCCCCGACTTGTCTTCCGTTTTCCCCATCCATTCGTAAAGCTTCGCCCCGGCCAGAACGGCAATCGACATCGCGCCGGCCAGCCCTGCGCCGCCTCCGAAGCCCATCACCAGCCCTGGAATATTGTTCATGATGCCCCGGATGCCGTACTGCAAATCATCGAAGAAATAGGCAGCCTGCAAGGCCCCCTGCCCCATGTTCTTCACGCTCCTGGTTGCCTGCTGGCTCCCCTTATCAAGTTGTTCCGTAGACTTGTTCAGCGCGTCGATCTGCTGTTTGGCTTCTTCCACGCCTTTTCCGTCCAGCGTGGACTTGAGTTTGATTTCAATTTCTTTCTTGGTGGCCATGGTGGTAAAGATGGAGGGTTATCGTTGTTCGCGGGCTTCTTCGATGACGAAAGCGGGCAGTTTCCCGGCGGTGAGGGCGTTGCGGGATTCTTCCACGCGTTTCTGCAAGGATTCCAGGAGCATCATATCCCGGATGATGACGCCGAAGGCATGGGAGGGATCAACGCCGGCGGCTTGAGAGGCAGCAAAGACGCTTTCCTTCAATTCCTGCGCCGCCTGGTTCAGGTTCGGGTTCTTGCTGCATTCTTCGGCGAATTCAATGAAAATCCGTTCTATTCCGTTTTGTTGTTGTTCGTTCATGATGGATTATTCTGTTAAGAGGGGTATTCGGTGGAAGTGTAGCGGATGACGAGGGATAATCCGAACGTACGCCCGGGCGCCGTGGCTGCCGCGGGATAGGACTCGTCTCCGAGACCGTCAAATGACTGGGGGCTTTCCAGCATGGCATGCTGCTCATAGATGCCGTTCTGGTTTTCCACGACCAGCTGCCAGTCCGAACGGATTTCCACGCCGGGAGAAAACGTCCATTTCGCGTTTCCGCCCTCTCCGGTGAAAACCGCCTCGCTGCTGGTCGCCAGAAGAGAGGCAGACCCGTTTTCCACCCGGTAAAGCGTTAACGTGCCGGAATTGGCGCTGGTGGGTTTCGTCGTGATGATTTCCTGCAGCGTCAGTCCCTTTCCTTCGGGGTTGCCTTCCGGGAAGTCCGGATAAACGTCCGAGGGAATAAACCTCCATGAGGAATAACTCATCGGATTGTCCGAGTATTCCCCTCCGGGCGGGGGAAGCTGATGATTTCGGGTGACCAGTCCTGCCCTCAATACGCGGATTGTCTGTTTTAACCCGGAATCCGCCTGTGTCGCGGAAACGACGACGGAGCCGGCCGCTCCTTCATTGGGTGCCGCGGTTAACGTGAAGGATCCGTTGTTGCCGTTCGTGATATCGGAGATGACAACGGAAGAGCTGGGAGAATTGGGCGTCCAGTCAACGCTGACTTCCCCCGGGTCATAATAGGAAGTCACCTGGACCTGGTAGCTTCCGCCAGTAACGGGAACCTGTACCTGGGTTGGAGCAAGGTTGAAGGAGTAAGAGGGTTGAAGCTGACGAAATTCAACCTCAACAGCCTGTCCTGTTCCGTCCTGAATGACCTGGAGCGACATGGTCCTGTCCTGGTCTCCTTCATTGGCCGCGACGATAACCTTGAATATCCCGTTGTTGCCGTTGACGATATCGGAAACGGTTAATCCTTCGGAAACGTCGGCAATCTGCCAACCCTGCCCTACCGGTCCAGGGCTGAACGACGATTCCACATTAATGATGTATTCGCCTCCCTTGACGGGAACGTCGAAAGAAGAGGGCGTCACGCTGAATATCCAGTTGGAATTGTCCGGGGTCCGGTCGGTGACCGTCATGGTCAGCGTGACCAGCAGGCACAGATAGCCGTCCTCGGGGGACGGCGGAGGAATGAAATTTTCCGTCTCAAACTGGTAGCCGGTGATGACGGCGGCAAAACGCCATTGAGGCTGGTCGGCGAACTGCAGGTACAGATAGCCGTTCTGATTGCTGGCCAGCCACAGGGCAAGATTCTCCTGATAGGAGGCCATATCCTGATAATCCGTAAACCAGCGGTAAAACGCGATGATGCGCTGCTCCACGGCGCTTCCCAGCCCCTGCGCGAACGCTCGCGGTCCGTCTACCAGCGACGTTTCAAATGCCTCCATGGACCCGCCGAAGCGGGGAGGCTCCGGCGTATCGTCCCAGAGGTTGAGCAGATGGATCTGGTTGCCGGCGGCGGAAACGTAACGCGCCGCGTAGGGGGCCTGGTAAGTCATGGGCGGTTACTGGTTGAGATAGTCCTTCACGCCTTCCGCAATGGCTTCGGCAATGCGTCCGGGATGGTCTTTCATCATGGCGGCGTTTTCAGGATTGGTGATGAAGCCGCATTCGCACAGCACCCACGGGCAGCGGGTCTTTTTCAGGACGGCCAGTCCCGGGCGCGACTGCACAGTGTTGGCCCGTCCGGGCAGCAACCGGGAAAGAGGTTCCGCGATGCATATGGCAAGCCGGCTCCCTTTGACGCTTCCCGGGTAGAAACATACATGGGCGCCACGAGCCTGGGGATTGTCGGACGAATCGCAATGCAATGAAATTCCGAAGTCATAGCCTCCTTCGTTAGAGGCCTTGATGGTAGCGTTCAAGTCCTGGGCATTGGTCATCTTCGGGTAATCAATCACATCCACCCTGGCTCCCAGCCGTTCCAGCATGGGGGCGAGGCGTTCCGCGATCGTCGCCGCGACGGCGTGTTCTTCAAGCCCGTTCCCGCGGGCCCCGGTGTTGTTGGCATGGCCTATATCAATGGCTATTTTCCTGATTATTCTCCTTTAATGGTTGATTGTTAATATAGTGGAACTGGTAAGAAAAACTTTACAGTTGGAATTAATCTCGCTGTTTAAGCTGTTGCTGATGGTAATTCTCCAAATGCTGGAGACGGGTATCCATCGTCCGCAGGATCTCCGCCGTATGGGCCGCGTTGGTAGCCTGTTCCTTCACCACCTCGCGGAAATCCAGGTAGATGAACACGGCTATCACAAAACCGCCGAAAGTGACGATCTCACGCGTATAATCGCGGATCACTCCCAGATATTCCTTGAGGGGTTTGCACATGGTCTTATTTCTTGGAGGGGATGACCTGCACGACGGGCGGAACGTCCGTTTCCGGCTGGGCCTGACTGTAGGAGATATGCCCCGGTTCCAGCACCAGGCAGGAGCCGTCCTTGCATACCACCGTCTTTTCCGGCGTCACGTCCACGGAATGGCCGCAGCCGGGTTGCGTCAGAATCCCCGCGGCAACCAGGGCCCCAATCACAGCTCCGGCAATGACTTTTGCCCAACTCTCCTTGATACCCCAACCGGTCAGGAGACCAGTCAGCCAACTCACTTTTTCTTTATTCGTGCTCATATTATTTAGTAGTGAAATGCTTGAAAAACTCCACGGCGGCGGGATCGGTAATGACGAACTCCGGGTAATCACGGGAAGTGAACACCTTGCGCCCGCCCTGCGGATTGACGGCCTCAACGGTCAGTTCCACGGCAAAAACGTATTCGCTACGATCATTCGCAACATCATACGTCATAGTAATACCTAACCGCGCCCACACCTGCACCGCCTGCCACGGTTCCGCCAGTTCAACCAGAGCGGACACTACCGCCTGCATGGCCGGTGCCTGCTCCGCCGGTATCTCGTCCGCTGTGTAGCGTTCTGTCCGGGTGTAACCGTCCGCGTCCTGATAAATGGGCGTCAGGGTAAATTCATCCCACTGTCCCGGCTGGGGAAACTGAATCTGTATCTCTGCATTATTCATGATTAGAGAGGTATGTTAATGTCCACAAAATCTGCCGTTTCTTCGGTTTCAATACAGTTGCGGGATATCGCATCCAGACCATAGAAAACCGGATTAACATTTCCGGGATGGTAATAGGTGTACTCTCCGGTTCCCGCATAAACAGAAACGTCGCCAGCCGCATTATTCACCACATCAGTCACCCATTGGGAAACACCAACCCCGGTTTCAAAATTACTGACGCCGCGGCATGTGGCAATTTGATACAGATTATTCCCCTGGCCTCCGGTGAGCATGAGCCAGAGCGCTCCTGTATCTTCATACCTGGCAATACTGGCGACAGATTTTTGTTGATAGATAATCTTGGCAATCGTCCACGGAACAGGCTCGTTCTGACTGGCCGGAACAAAGCTGGTTGTAGTCTTAACCTGCCAGCTGTCCGTATTGTTAAGCGCAAAAATCTCACGCACCCGCACCGTATAACCGTTGCGGTCCGTATTTCTCACGTTATCAAAAGTAATATCCAGAATTTCGCCGTGATTGTAAGCCAAACCGTTTGCCGGGATAATACTGTAAGAATCTATGGAAAGGTCGGGACGAATCGTCTTCCCGCCGCGGCCGATACCAAAGGACAACTTTGCGGCATTGGTAGCGCGCCAAAGGAAAGAGAACCCGGCGAAACTGGAATAATTCCATTGAGGTTTGCTCACCTCAAATCTCGCCTGAATGGTCGAATGAGTACCCTTGGGAACCTTAATACCAGCCAAATGGTAGGGAACTGTTTTGGTCACCGTCGAAGATCCTGACGCGGTAATGGCATCCGTATTGAGGAAAGCATTAGAGGTCAGGATGCCCGTCACGCCGGCCATGCCTGCGGCATGCAGGCGGTTGACCGCCCCCGTATCGGTCGGCGCACCGACAGCAAGAGGGATGCTGACGCCGCCGTTGGCGTTGACAGTCCCGTTAAACGTACCTCCCGCGGCAGTGATATTGCCGGGAAGCGTCATGTTGCCGGATGCATCCACCTGCGGCATGGCCGCCAGGGCGTTAGCTGCCGCCGTCGCGGAATTGGCCGCGGCCGTGGCGGAGGTCGCGGCGTTATCGGCAGCCGTGGATGCCGTGGCGGCGTTCTGGCCAGCCGTCCGCGCCGCAGCCTCGGCAGTCGCAGAAGATTGCCGCACATCCCTCCCCAGGCTATCCAGTTGCCGCGCGGTAGCCAGTTCCATCCCTCCCAGGGTGATGCCGTCGTCATAGTCCACCATCACGGTCATCAAGGGAGCCATCGTTCCGTTCACCGTGGGCGGGTTGGCCACCTCCGTGATCAAACCGCGTCCAGGAATGGACGGAGTAAGCACGGCGTGCATGCCCAGCGCGTAAGGCGTCATCTCGGCCCCCTCACACACCTGGATGATAATGACATCCCCGCGTTGCAACGTAACGCCCGGCGTAAATACCCACGTGGCCGTCTGGCCGCTGGACAGGTTGGACACATAGGCGGAGGTTCCGATCAGGCTGTAAACTCCGTCCACCAGCTTCCAAATCCGCAGGCAATACTGATTCAGGGCGGGGTCGGTGAAAAAATAAACGGTGGAAATGCTTTTCAGGCGGCAGCTGTCGGGCAGATGCCCGTCCAGAATCTCGTCTCCCCACGTCATCGCGTAGCCTCCGACGATGGTCCAGGTGTCGGCGGCGTCCCCGCTGGACAAGGTGGATTGCCCGGTTGCCGCTTCCAATTCCACTCCCGCCTCCTTGAGCGCGGCCGGCAATTTATTTGCTACAGCCTCATTGACCAATTCCCCGCTTTCCACCTGTTCTTCCAGCGTTTCCACAAGCTGCTCTGCTTCATCCCGGGCCGCTTCGGCCAGCAGATGGCTCTTGCAGCCGTCCGGCAATTTGTCTAAGTCGATTTCTGTTTTCATGTCTCTCGTAGTTGATGAAATCTTTTTACGTAAAAATCATGAACACGTCAACACACATTTCATGTTTTATGCGTGATATTTTCTAATCAATAGGTTGACTTTTCATGAAATGTGCGTAAAATCAACGTATGACGCCGACTAAAGAAGACGTAAAAAAATGGCTCAAAACTATAGGTAAGGATCGCTTTTGGCTTTCAGGGAAACTCAACACGCCTAAAAGAACCATAGACAACTGGCTTGCTCCCGGAGGGGCATTCCCTGCTTATGCAGTTCTTCAGCTCCAAAAACTAATGAACGGAGAAGCCGAATCCTCTCCCCGCATCGTCATCGACTTCACAGATGAAGAATGGGACATCATCTGTGAGGCTGCTAAAGCCCATAAAGAAACCTTCCTGGAATTCGTCAATACCGCCATTCAAAACGCCGCTAAAGAAAAAGAGGCAGCCCGCAAGCAGTTTACCCCGGTAGAACCATTACCAGCTGCACCTTTCCTGGATCAGTCCGTCCCGGTCATCGGCAATATCGCAGCTGGCGCATTGACGCCGGGTGACAACATCCCCTATCAGATTAAAACAGAACGCCCTGTTGGCAAGTGGGAATACGTCTTACAAGTGGAGGGAAAATCTATGGAGCCTGTCATTCCTGACGGCTCTCTGGTGGTCATGCGTAAGCACACCATCCCTCCCATCCCTAAAGTGGGAACCATTGTAGAATACAACGATGAACGAGGAGTTACTCTGAAAAAACTCGCCAAGCGTAAAAACCCGGAAACCGGTGAAATGGAATACGTATTACATCCACTTAACCCTGACTTCGGAGATATCGAACCCATGGACGGCGGCAAAATCTCCGGCATCTATGTGGAAACGCTGGACAGGTGGGAGAAAGCTTAATATTCTTTAATATTTTACTACTTTAAAATGGCTGAAAAAACTCTAGACGAATTGGATGATTTTATCCCTTGTGTAGATGAATATATTGATACGGATAATTTTTTTAAAGATATTAAAGGGTTAAAAAATTTGTATCTTTACGTAACAGAGAAACAATTATTTTCTATTCTTGAGGACAAGGCTCTAAAACTATCTAGGACAGAATATACTAATGATACAACGGAAAATATTTACTCTGGTGAAGATTCTGTTTCTCCGACAGTCAAAGAATATGGGTATATTTGCTTATCTTCAACAATAACATCCCCGATGATGTGGGGACAATATGCGGAAAGAGGCAAAGGGGCATGTCTTGTTTTTTCCTCAGAATTTTCAATAAGAGGAGGCTATGTGGATGTGGGTTATCATTTTAGCAGAAATTCTGGATTGATGGATAGGTTTAAACGAGATGTTATTATGCGTAAAGTCTCATACGTCTCCGATAGAATAAACAATAATAAAGGAAATCGTTATGATTTGATGTCAACAAAATATTTTGGTTGGGAACATGAGCAAGAATACAGAATCATTGTCCCCTTATCCTCCGCTCATCCAAAAGAAGTAAAAAACAAAAAAAGTTCTTTTTCCTATATCTATTTGTATAATAACATAATGCCCGCTTTGTCACGTGTAGTATTAGGCGTCAATAATTCCTTGGATGAATATGATACGGAACGAAAAATCAATAAATCACTTCTGGGGCCAGCTCCTGTACAATTTCCTATAAGAGTAGTTAGGGCTTCATTAGCCCCTTCAACTTTTTGCATATCTCCTAATCTGGATAAAATCCATCAGCATGTATCCAACCTATGACTTGATATCTTTTCAAAAAACTGTTCTGCCCTTGATATCAAAATCAAGGGCTTTTTTCTAGTAATACGTCCGCGTTGGGAAACGCGGGCGGTTTCTTATTGCCGTTCGTTATTCTTGAGGCATCGAAAGACCGGGTAGCCACAAACATACACGGGGAGGCTTGTCAGCTCGCATTCTCCTGACGGCCAGCCAGACAAACACGACGTAAAGGGCCAGGCAGAACAGGGTGGAGAAGAGGTAGGCGTCCATGCATCCATGCGTAGCCAGAATCCCTTTAGCATACAAGTTTTTGACCCAGAAAAGAATTACGGAAAACTTAAATAAGTACCGATAATGGTACACCCGAATGGTAAAATAAGCAGATTTTTGAAAAACATCGATTAAAAAAATATCTTGAACACCTTTTGAAGACGCAGTACAAAAAATACGCAAGAATGTATTACAGAGATCAGCTCTTACATTCTCATTGTAATCACTCCCACTCTTTGAATAATTTAGAAATATTTTTATAAAGATTGGAATAATTTTATCTAAAATCTATGGCAACAATAACACCAACAACTGAGGAACCTCTCTACGGAGATTTTTCTGTCAAACTCAATTTCAAGGGAGATCTAACTGTAGAAACGATCATTGACGCTTTACATGGGATGAGAATTCTTGTAGGCAAGAGTAAGTCTGTTATTAATGATGCCCTGCAAATAGATCTGGACTTTGAAGGTCTAGCCATAGAAACAATAGAAGCTGGTAGTTTCAAATCTGTGGCAAAAGTAATTCTTGATGGGTCAAAAAAACTAGCGGAAGTTTTCAATAATCCTAACATGACACTAGGAAAAACAATTACTATATGCACTGCGGGGTTGCTTATTTGCGGAGCTGGTGCATGGACTTTTTACAAGATGACACAGTCAGCAACTGGATCGGTAGAAGTAGGAGACAACAATTCTGGATTTGTTGGGAACAATAATACTGGTAATGTAATCAATATTTTCCAAGATGGTAGTCTTTCGGGAGAGCGCTTGGCCTCCATCATGAAACAAAAATACCCTGAAGATGAGGTATTATGTGATAAGTTGGCAGAAAGTATTGTTAATAAAATGTCCCCGACATTTAGAAACTCCTTGATGAAAGCTACGGTTAAATTAAGAGCGCCTGGAGGTAAGTCTGTTGATTCGATTATAGTAGCTCCTGACGCCGAAGGAACACAAATGGATGTAACTAGTATTATTGATGCTGATGCGTTGAAAGATGTGCCCAATAAATATGAGGCGCCCAAAAAAATGGAAGAAAAAAGGTTGGTGTCAGATGTCTTGATTGATATCCAAAGGATTAATAAAGAAGCTCCTGCTGATAAAGCATGGGGCGCCAAAGTTGTTGATGAAGAGATAGGGCTTCCTAATAGAACGCTTCCTTTTATAGTGGATAATGAGGATGATCGACAGCGGATACTTAATTCCCCTCTCTCAAAGCCGTTTAGAATTGATATGTACGCTGTCTTTGTAAGAGATAAAAACGGGAATCCTGATTATAAACGGTATGTATTAAAAGATTTTTCTAGTGCAAAATAACTCTCTCAGTCTTCTCCTGAAAAATTAAAGTTGAATATTTCTTTTAACACCCTGCAAATTGTAAGTTTGCAGGGTGTTGCTGTTAATCAGTCACATCCGCCGCCGATCTTCACCGGATTCATCAACGCAGCCCCAAGCGTCATATACTGCCCAGCAGGCTGAATCGTCTTATTCGCCATGCCGCTGGCAATCCCGCCTGCCGCGCCAAACACGCGTCCCAGCCGGATCATCTGCTTCATGTAATTCTCAGCTATTAAAAAGGCTGATTCTTTCATTCAGACAGCGTTCATTGAAACTTTCCCCTCTTCTCGTATCTTCAACATCACTTATGCGAATACGAGCTCTAATAAAACAGTTAGAAGATGCCGGATTTGTCCTCGTAAGGACCAGAGGTGATCATCGTATCTACGAATACCGTGATGCAACTGACCATCATCTTATTGCGGAAGTCACCATTGCTGGCCACGATCCAGACAATGCACCTCCTTACCTGATCAGGGAAGTACGGGATGCTATTGAAGCTGCAGGTGGAACCTGGGAAGATTAACAGCCTGACTCTATTCAGGAGCTGCCTCTATCGGGGCAGCTCCTTTTTGTTGGACAAAATGAGTATTCATCCCCTTTCCATCAGCCAAATTCCGGAACCGGAGGCAGCCTCTCTGGCGTTCCTGGGACTGGGAGGACTGCTGGCAAGGCGCCGCAGACATTGATGTCTGCTTACCATTGTAATCTTAACGTTCCCCCACGGCAGAAGCCAACGAGTTTTCGTCTTTAGGGGAAATTTGCCAGTAGGCAGGTACATCTTCAGGATTACAGGCTGTCAGGTAATATTTAATCGTCGTCTTGCTGGTGGTGTGACCCATGTTTTCCAGTAGTCCGTGCGTATCCCGATGGGCGGCCAGCCAGTAAGAGGCGTAGGAATGACGGCAAACATCGTTTAAATGGCTGATGCCGGCTCTCCGACGTACCGCCTGCCATTTGCGCTGCCAGTTCTTCGGAGAGAGCTTTCCTGTGCGTTTTTCTTCCGGCACGGTTTCCAGCCATGCCTTTAGGTTCGGCTCTATTTGCACCAGACGTACAGAGTTGGTTTTACTGACTTCCGGTTCAACTCTGATATAGCCATGAGCCAACTTAACATGTTCCCACGTCAGCGCGGTAACTTCCTCAGGCCGGACACCAGCAAAAAGCAAAACGGCTACTGCTATTTTCATATCCGCCGCGTTTACGCGTAGATTTTCCGGCATCTCTCCGTCTCCTGAATAATCCCGACAAGCGGCCAGCAGGGAATGTGCCTGCGCGGGCGTAAGAATGGAAATAGGCGCCCTCTGGTGCTTACGTTGCTTGATTCCTTCGGCGGGGGACTGCACAGCATATTTCTTACTGATGGCCCACGCAAAAAATGGCTTAATGTGGCGCAATGCAAAATTGTATGCCGAGGGTGTCTTTTTCCATTCGGATAGCCATTCTTCAAACTGTTCTGGCATCACATCGTCAATCAGGTTGTCCCCAAAATCCAAACAAAATCGTTTGATTATTTGGCGCACAGCGGCCCGGTATTGCCTGGACATATCCTTCAACGTCTCCATGTACAAGGGAACCAATACAGCTATTTTTTTTGCATCACTGGCCCGGTGCCGTGCGATGTAATAGTCAATAACATCCTTAAGCGTCACGTCAAACGGTGCTAAACGGGCAAGTTCTTCGATGATGGCATCATATTCTGATCTCGTCATCAACGTTTCCCCCAGATGCAACCCCGCAGCAACGTCTTCCAAGTTTGATATATATCCCATTGCTTCCGCTTTGGTCGGAAAATATTTTGTTTCTCTCTTTCCGGATCCGGAAAGTTTTGCCGGAATACGAACCTGCCAGCGCCCGCTTTGAGTATGTTTCACCGGAGTTATTTTCAGGCGTTTCATAATGTCTCACAGTACGCCAATTTTACGCCAGAACGGAATCAAAAAATGATATTTTGTTATCATTTGTGGCTGTTTTTTCATGGTTTTTCACCTTTTCAGCCTCAAAACAGACAAAAGAGAAACCCCGTAAGTCGCTGAACTTACGGGGTTTTAAAAGAGGAATGGTACTTGGACCGGGACTCGAACCCGGGACCAATAGATTAAAAGTCTACTGCTCTACCAACTGAGCTACCCAAGCACTTACCCTTGCTGGAAGGGCGCAAGCAGTAAACACCACACCCCCTTTCATGGCAAGCGTAAAATGGAAGATGGACAAAAAAAGATCAGGATTCCATGCATTCCAGCCATCTCGCACGCCATTCGGCAGGAATACGCACAGGACGCCCCTGCGGCATCTGGACCAGGGCTAGCTGCTGATGAGCCCTGACCAGAAGATCATTATTGGAAGCGCGCCTCATTTCAAAATCGCACCAGAAGCGGGCCCGGTCCACGGATTGAAGCCATCCCGTCGTCAAAATGGTGTCTCCCAGAACGGCCGGACGCACATAGTCAATCTCATGGCGCACCACTACGGCAAACTGCTGCAAATCGCTCATGGTTTTGTAATCCATTCCCAATTTAGCGCCAAGTTTGGTACGGCAGGCCTCAATCATGCGCAAATAGGCCAGGTTATGAACCACCCCGCCGCAGTCCGTATCATAAAACATGACTTCATCTTCCGTATGAAACATCAGCTCCGGATTCATGCCTGCCATTGTAAAAAGGAAACAGGCGGGCTGAAAGAAAATTCCGGTTCAGCCGCGCCATGCATGATGCGTCCGCGCCAGCGTCAGCACGCAGACGGAAGCAGCCCCGGAGCGGAGGAGCAGACGGGCGCAGGAGTCTGCCGTGGCTCCGGTCGTAAAAACATCATCCACCAGCAGCACATCCCTGCCCCTGACGGGGCTGCGTTTCATCCTTTTTTCATCCGCCGCATAAATTTTACGGGCATGTCTGAGCCGCTGCTCCCGCGACAAGCTGGCCTGGGGAAGCGTATCCGGCAGGCGTTTCAGCACGCCGGCATACGGCCAGCCCAGTTCCTCTCCCAGCAGAACCGCCAGTTCCTGCGCCTGGTTGTACCCCCTTCGAGCCTGTTTGCCGCAGTGCATGGGCACGGGAACGATCAGGCGTTTTTTCCCGCCGAACCAGTGAGGATTTCCACGCACTGCCTCTGCCATCATCTGCGCGAAGGAGCCGGCCAGATGAACGGCTCCCCCATATTTGAAAGCCAGCAGAAGATCCCGCAATGATCCCGTATTCACATACACGGCACGGGCTTCCTCAAAAGAGGGGAGAGCTACCGCGCAGCGACGGCATAATCCGGACGGGATGAAGGAACCCTCCGCCGGTTCCCCGCAGACGGCACAGAAGGGAGGCTCGACAGGCACGAAACTTCCGCGGCAGTCCGGGCAAACATGGCAGCCATCCAGGCCGCCGCGGCCGCATAACTCGCAGACAAAAGGATACACCCAGGAAAGCCATTCCCTGACAACCGACCTCAGCATTCCCCGCACGGCAGAAAGTTGAAAGAGGCTCCTATCGTCCGCCCTTCCCATCGGGGGAATCGGCGCCCTCCTCTTCCGGCATCTCTTCCAGAAGCTTGTCTATGGTTTCAATGAAACGCCACGGGCACCGCTTGCGCTGGTATTTACGCCACAGCACACCACGCAGGGTCACCCAGTGCGCCCGCGTTAATTCCACGTGTTCCCATTCCACATCGTCACGTTCCGCACGGCCCACCTTGGGGGCGCACTCCAGCTTCCATTTGCCGGCATGGTGGCATGCCCTGTACACCAGGGTTCCCTCTTCCGTGCGTTCTTTCCACGTGTGAACTTCCATGGAGGCGAGTGTAAGGAAGAAGCGTTTCGGGTAAAGAGGAATTTTTTCTAGTCATCCGCCCTTGCGCGATTAGTATGGCTCCGTCATGAACGACACTGAAATGATCGAATGCCGCGAGCCTGCCCTTCAAATGCAGCGCCTCATCGCCATCATGAAACGTCTGCGCGCGCCCCACGGCTGCCCCTGGGACGCGGAGCAAACCCACCATTCCCTGATTTCCAATATGATCGAGGAAGCCTATGAAGTCGTGGACACCATTCAGCGGAATGACTGGACGCAGCTGAGGGAAGAATTGGGCGATGTTTTGCTTCAAGTGGTTTTTCATGCGGAGATTGCCCAGGAAGCAGGGCGTTTCGATTTCAATGACGTGGCTGCGGAAGTAAGCGAAAAACTCGTCCGCCGCCATCCCCATGTATTTGCCCAGTCCAAGGCGGACACGACGGATGCCGTATTGGCACAGTGGGACAAGATCAAACGCCGGGAAAAGGGAGCGGAAACAACCCCGTACCTGCATGGAACAGGCAAGGGGCTGCCTCCCATGCTCCAGGCATGGAAGCTCCAGAAAAAAGCCGCCAAAGTAGGATTTGACTGGACGGACGCCCAAGGCGCCCTTGACAAGGTGAAGGAAGAAACCGCGGAATGCGGGGAAATTCTTTCCGCGCCGGAGGAAGACCCACGCGTCGCGGAGGAATTGGGAGATCTTCTGTTTTCCGTAGTCAACCTGTGCAGGAAAAAGGGAATCGACCCGGAAACGGCCATGGCCGGAGCAAACAGAAAGTTTGAGCGGCGTTTCAACGAAATGGAACGGCTGCTTGCCAAAGACGGCCTTTCTCTGGAAGAAGCCTCTGCGGACGCCATGGAGGAACGCTGGCAGCAGGCGAAATCCGCCCGGTAACGAAAACCGGGGTCAGGCCATCATGTCCATGTTCGGGTCTTTCCAGGCCGGATCATATCCCCTGGCATAGCTGAACACATGCTTGTGCATGTATTCGAAGTACTGCTCCTTCTGCATGGGGGTGAGCCGTTCCCAGATGGCTACGTTCAAGGCGCGGCACACCTTCTGCATCATTTTCAGGGTAAGCTGGCGCCCCTGCCGGGCTTTTTGAACCTGTTTGTGGGTAAGCTGCTCCGGAGAAATCTCCACCAGATCGTGATTGGTCAGATGCCAGCGTTTCATCAGTTCATCCAAAGGCTGTTCTCCGTGGTTGCGTCCGGTTGCTGTGGCTTCCTCGTCCATACACCTCTCTTCGTGCCTTATTTCCGGGAAATAGGCAATACATGATTGCCCCATCAGCACTTTTTTTGCATTTCCAGTTGCCCGGCGTCCGGATACATGGTTCAATCCCGCCCCGTTGCAATAAGATGATTAGCGAGAAAGAGGAATTACTGGAATGGCGCAAACGCGCCGCCGCACAGCCCGCGGGACGGGTAGTCCTGGATCTGGAGGCAGACAGCCTGCACCGCTATCAGGAAAAAATCTGCCTGATCCAATACGCGGATGAAACGGGTTCCTGCCTGATCGACCCTCTCTCCATCGAAGACATGGGGCCTTTCTACAACTGGCTGAAGGAAACGGAAGTCTGGATGCACGGCGCGGACTACGACATGAGCCTCTTTCAACACGCCTGGGAAACGTTGCCCGCCATGATCTGGGATACGCAGACGGCGGCGCGCCTGCTGGGATTCCGCCAGTTCGGACTGGCCGCCCTGGTGGAACACTTCTACGGCATCACCCTGAGCAAATCCTCCCAAAAGGCGGACTGGGCGCGGCGCCCCCTTTCCCCGACCATGGTCACCTACGCCCTGAACGACGTAAATTACATGCTGGACATGGCGGACAAACTGACGGCCGCCCTACGGGAAAAAGGCCGCATGGGCTGGTTTGAAGAAATTTGCAGACACTCCATGGAACGCGCCCGGGAACGCCATCTGGCCGGACATCAGGACCCCTGGCGTATCCAGGGCTGCGGAAAACTGAACAGGAAAGGGCTGGCCGCCCTGCGGGAAATGTGGACCTGGCGCGATGCGGAAGCCAAAACATGGGACAAGCCCGCATTCATGGTTTGCTCCAATGCTGACCTCATCCAGTGGAGCGTGGCTCTTCAGGAGCAGCGCACCGTGGCTCCTCCGCCCCGTTTTCATGCCCATAGGCGCAACCGGTTCATGAATGCGCTCCAAAAATTCTACCTGCTGGATGAAGAGGACTACCCATGCCGGCCCCGCATCCAGCGCCGGCAGCATTCCGAACAGTTTGAAGACAATCTGGCCCGCCTGTGCAAACTCAGGGATGAAAAAGCTGAAGAGCTGGGCATGGAAGGCTCCTTCCTGATTACCCGGGCCTCTCTGGAAGCCATTGCGGAAGACAGGGAAAAAGGCGTTTCCACCCTGTTGAACTGGCAGAGGGAAGCCCTGGGTTTTTAAGCGGTTCTTTTTGCAACGGCAAAATACCCGCCCCCCAGCCGCCCAGCATCATTTGTCCTTCATTATGGACGGCCAATACAAGCCTTCTCTCTGGCCATTCCCGGCTTTCTGAAGGCTTTCTCCGCTCAGGGCAGACAGGAACAGAAATTCTTCCCCCGCAAACGCCGTCTTCCCCTGCCTGTTTATTTACATTGAACGGAAGACAGTTTTTTCTATAATGCAGGGCAGTTCCCTTCCTCCATGCCCTCCAACCGCCATTCATACATGGTCCTGGCAATCTTCTGCGTCTGCGCCCTTGCCATATGCGCCTTCCTTTCTTGGCGGAACCAGGAGAAAAAAGACCGGCTGTCGCGGCAGTACGCGGAATTTTCCATGCCCCAGACCTCGAAGGGAAGCACGCCGACACAACAGAAAGCCCTGCTTGAAATACTTAGCAGAGAACAGAAAAATATTTCTCAGACTTCCCCGAACCGTCAACAGACGGCAGCACCGCCGCCCCGGAGCCGAGAAAAAATCTTTTCCCTCCCGGCAGGGCATGCTAGGGTGGCAGGCGATGAATCATGCCGATTTAGACCAGTTGCTGATCCTTCAGGAAAAGGATGTGCGGATTTCCAAACTCCGGAAGGAGCTGGCTTCCCTGCCGGAACAGAGAACGCGCCTGCTGAAGCAGATGGAGGCCATCAAGCAGAAGGCCCTGGCCGCCAAACAGGAAGTGGCAGGCATTGAAAAAAGCATACGGGACGTGGAGGCCGCCGTTGAAACCAAACGCGCCTACATCGGCAAAATGAAAACCCTCCAGTCCAACACCCGGAAAAACGAGGAATACCAGAGGTGCATCCAGGAGGTGGAAAAAACGGAAGCCGCTATTGACTCTCTGGAAACCTCAGAGCTGGAATTGATGGAGCGCCTGGAAACAGCAAAAACGGACATGGAGCAGAAAATCCGCCGTGCACGGGACGCCCAGCACGAACTGGAGGAAACGCTCGCGCGCTTTGACCGGACGGCAGAGACGGACAAGGAGCTCCTGAACCGTTTGAATGCGGAACGCGCGGATCTGGCCGCCGCCGTTCCGGAAGATTCCCTGGGGGAATATGAACGGATGACCAGAAGCAAGGGTGTTCCGGTCATTGTGCCCATGGATGAAAAAGGCCATTGCGGCGGCTGCCACATGGTTATCACGGACAACACCCGAATGAAAGTGCTGGGCGGCCACGAAACCGTTTACTGCGACAGTTGCCACCGCATCCTCCACTGAAGGAGTTTCCAGGAACGCCGCCGGGCTTGCCATGAAATCCAGATCGGAAGAATTTGAAGAGTGGGGGACGGAAGTCATCTTCGGCCGTGCCAAGGGATTCCGCGCCGCCATGATGCGCGTGGTCCTGCGCGGTGCCTCCTGGCTGTTCAGGCTGGTGGTTCTGGCACGGCTGTATCTGTTTCATTCCAGCATCGCCAGGCAGGCCAGGCTGGGAATGCTGGTGGTCAGCGTGGGCAACATCACTGTGGGAGGAACCGGAAAAACCCCGGTGGTGGAACTGCTGGCCCGCACCCTCACCCTCCGCGGCCGTAAAGTAGCCATCCTGACACGCGGCTACAAAAGCGCAGAGCTGGATAAGCCTCAGGAATGGAGAGACAAGGACGGCAGGCTGCCGGAGAATCTTCCCAAGATCGCCAGCGACGGAAAAACGCGCTACCTGAGCCCCCTGTATTCCGGTGATGAACCTTTCATGCTCGCCAAAAATCTGGACGGAGTGGCGGTGCTGGTGGATAAAAACCGCATCAAGTCCGGCATCTTCGCCATTGAGCACCTGGGGTGCGACACCCTGTTGCTGGACGACGGCATGCAATATTTGAAGCTGGCGCATGAACTGGATATCGTGCTGGTGGATTGCGGCGCGCCTTTTGGCACCGGAGCCATGCTCCCGCGCGGCACCCTGCGGGAACCCAGGAGCAGTTTGGCGCGCGCCAGCTACATCATTCTGACCAAATGCGGCGGGAAACCACAGGATGAGCTGATCTCCGCCATCAGGAAGTACAATCCCGTGGCGGACATCATCGTGAGTGACCACGGCCCCCGGTATCTGGAAAATGTGTTCACGGGGGAACGCCTTCCTCTGAAGGCCCTCCGGGGGAAATGGGTGGCGTGCCTCAGCGGCATCGCGCGCCCGGAAAGTTTTGAAAACTCCCTGCGCTCCCTGGGCGCCCACGTGGAAATCTGCCGCAGGTTTCCAGACCACCACTGGTTTGAACAAACGGAATTGCAGGAATTTTACGACCGCTGCGCAGACCGGGCCATGGACATGATCGTAACTACGGAGAAGGATGCCGTGCGGCTGGAAAAACCGGAGGAAGACCCGGAGGTCCCTATCTATTTCCTGCGTATTGAAGTGGAAATCTACCAGGGCCGGGAGGCATGGGAACGTTGTGTGGACCGCATCTGCGGAATTTCAGAACCGCGCCCACGGGATGAATGGCAACCTTCCTCATCTTTCTGAGCAAGAGCGCAGCAGCTTGAGGCAATACATCAAGAAAATCGTGAACATGCGTTGCACTTTTTCTTGAAAAGAAGTATCTAAAATGTTCCAGAAATGAGCATCAAAAAATTAAAACCATTCATCACAGCGGTCGGCGTCATGCTTCTGCTCGCGGCAGTTACAATGGGTTATTTTTCCGCTCAAAGGCTGTCTTCCATCATTCCGGCGTCCGGTTACGAAGATAAAGGCGTTTATTCCTTCGTACCTGTCCGGGTGCTTCCTGTTCAAGTGGAAAATACCGGCGCAACCGGAAGAGCCCGCCGCATGAACCCCACCAAAACCGTTTACATGGTCCACTACCGTGATACCGGAAGAAAAGGCTATCAGTGGAAATTCCAAGCGGCTACCCATGAAACGGGACAAAAAATCGTGAATCAGAGAATCGCCGTAGAGCGGCGCGTGCTGAGCATCCCTGCCGACAACCATTCCTATATCACCATAGAATCGGAAGAGACTGCAGAAAGCTATACAGCAGAACTTCGGCAAAAGAATATAATGATCCTGACCTTCTCAGGAATCTACATTCTGCTCTATGCGGCAACATGGGGCGTCATTCTTATGAAAAGGTCCAGGAAAGAGTCCCCCGCGGCCTGAAATGAAAAAGGCAGTTTCCCCGAAAATGCGGTCTTTACGCCCTTCTGACGGAAACGCGGCAGAACCTTGACGGCGAACGGCATGAAGCCAATCCGCACATTTATTGGAATCTCCCGGCGGGTATGCCACTCCATAAGCGAAGAATCCCGCTTTTTCATTGTCGCCGTTCACATCCTGTCATGACCGCCTGCGTGCGGAAAGAATGACATTTCCCGAAAGTCTGCGGAAATCCGCCGCTTTTATGCAGAGAAGGCCGCTTGACTTGCCCGGAAAATCGTGTGAAACAAAAAGGCAGTATTTTCCCATGAAGGCATTTACCATCACCTCCATTCTGGCTGCTGCGTGCCTGTTTCCGTCCTATTCGCCGGCCGGAGCCGCAGCAGAAAACAAGATTCAGGCTGCCTCAATGCAAACGGCGGCAGGCATTCCCAAGCAGGACCCCCAGCTTATCAAGGGGAAACTCGCCAACGGCCTGACCTACTTCATCCGCCCGAATGCGGAACCCAAGGGCCGGTTCAGCATCCGCCTGCGCGTCAACACGGGTTCTCTGAATGAAACGGATGATATCCAGGGCGTTTCCCACTTCCTGGAACACATGGTTTTCAACGGAAGCACCCATTTCAAGCGCGGGGAAATGATTCCCGCCATGCAGAAAGAAGGCCTGGGCCTGGGAGGGGACGCAAATGCGTACACCGCCTTTGACGAAACCGTGTACATGATGGACGTGCCCAGCATGAAGGAATCCACCGTGGACCTGGCTTTCACCATCATGCGGGATTTTGCGGACGGAGCCCTGCTGGAAGAAAGCGCCATTGACGCGGAACGCGGCATCATCACCAGCGAATACAAGGTGCGTGACTCCGCCGGTTACCGGGTCATGAAGGAAGTCTTCTCCATCATGCTGGACGGAACCCGCATTCCCGACCGCTATCCCATCGGCACGCTGGAAGTAATCCGCACCGCGCCGCGGGAAAAATTTATCAACTATTATCGGACTCACTACGTACCCAGCCAAATGCAGCTCGTCATCGCCGGGGACATCACACCGGAACAGGGAAAAGCCTGGGTGGAAAAGTATTTTGGCTCCATGAAGAAGGACAACTACTCCTTCCAGACGGACCGGGGCACGCTTAAAACGGCTACGGAAACCACCGCCCACTGGATTACCAACAAAGAGGCCACCAGCACGGAAGCCAGCATCAACATCGCCCGCCCCTACGTGAACAAGCCGGATACCGTCGCCAACCGCAACAAAGATATCCCCTTGAATGTGGCTTACGCCATGCTGAACCGCCGTCTGGAAAAGATGGCGAAGAATGCGGATTGCCCCTTTATCTCCGCGGAAGGAGGCCGCGCGGACATAGTGGAAGCGGCGGAAGTGGATTCCATTCAGACCCAGGCGGACTACAAGAATTGGAAAGCGGCTCTGGCCGCCATTGAACAGGAACTGCGCCGGGCCATTGAATTCGGCTTCAACAAGGAAGAACTGGCGGAGGCCCGCAGCAACATTACCGCCGCCGCGGAAAACGCCATCAAGTCCTGGGCTACCGCCAAGTCGGAAGACCTGGCTTCCGCCATCGCCCAGAGCGCCGCACGGGACAAGGTCTTCACCACGCCGCAGGAAGACTGGGCCATCTCCAGGGAAGTTGTGGAAAACCTGACACCCGAACAATGCCAGGCAGCCCTGAAGGAAGCCTGGACCGGAGCCTTTCCCCGCGTGATCGTCACTTCCAATAAGGAAAACTCCCAGGGAAGCGCCGAAATCATGAAAGCGTACCGGGAATCCCAGACCGCTAAAGTACAGCCCTACCAGGCGGACGGCCGCAAGGATTTTTCCTATAAGTTCGGGGATCCCGGCAAGGTGACGGCCCGTACGGAAACCACCGACCTGGGAGTCACCCAGCTCACCCTGTCCAACGGCGTGCGCGTCAACCTGAAGCCCACGGAATTTGACAAGGACTCCATCAACATCACCTTTGCCGTGGACGGAGGGGAACTGAGCAGGCCGGAAAAGGCCTCCGGGCTGGAACTTTTTGCGAATGCCGTCATGAACGGCGGCGGTTTGAAAGACCACTCCAATGACGAACTGGCCGCCATCATGGCAGGCAAGAAGGTAGGGGTAGGCTTCTCCATGACGGACCGCTTCTTCCTGCTTTCCGGAAACACCAACAGGGAAGACCTGGAAACGCAACTCCAGCTCCAGACGGCCTACCTGATGCACCCAGGTTACCGCCAGGACGGCGTTACCCTGCTCCGGCGGGCCATTCCCATGATTTATAACAAGATGGACCATGAAGTACAGGGAGCCATGAAGAAGCAGGTTCCGGCCATCCTTTACAGGAACAATCCCCGGTTCACCTTCCCCACTCAGGAACAGCTTACCTCCTACCAGATCAAGGACGTGCGGGACTGGGTGGATGCCCCGTTGAAAAACAACTACATGGAAGTGACCGTTACGGGAGACTTCAGGACGGAAGACATCATCCCCCTGCTGGAACGCACCGTAGGCGCAGTTCCCAAACGTGCGGAAGCTCCGGCAACGCTGGATGAAACGCTTCGCCATCCGGCCATGGCGGACTTCAATTTCTCCAAGGACCTGACCTATGACTCCTCCATTGATAAAACGATGGTCTGCCTTTTCTGGAAAACGCCCGGCGGAGAAAATAAAAAGCTGGCCCGCAGGCTGAACATGCTCAAGGCAGTTTTCTATGACCGCGTATTCAAGGGCTTGCGCGAAGACATGGGGGAAACCTACTCCCCTTCCACCGGCCTCAATATCAGTGAAACCTATCCGGATGACGGCTATATTATCACGATGAGTTCCGGCGTCATGCGCAATAAGGAGGCTGTGCGCAGCGCCATCGCCAGAATTGCGGACGACCTCGGCAAGGGAAATATCACCCAGGAGGAACTGGACCGTGCCCGTAATCCCATTCTTAACTCCATGGACCGCGCCCAGCGCGACAACGGCTACTGGACATCCCTGCTGAAAGACTCCCAGGCCAGGCCGGAACGGCTGAACCAGCAGAGGGAAAGCATTCCGGACGTAAAAGCCATCACCGTGGAAGAGGTCAACAAACTTGCCAAAGACATCTTCGGCAAGGGAGAGCATCTCAACCTGAACATTCTGCCGGATCACCCGGCTGCGGAAACTCCGCCTGCTGAAAAGCAGGCGGACAAAGCCGACTCTCCCCAAGCCGCCGTCTCTCCGGCGGCTTTTTGCGTTCGCACCACCGTCATAAAGACTGTCAACAAAGACTCCGGCAAGAACGGATATGCCATCGTTATTTCCGAAAAAACAGCCGCTATGCCGGACTGGAAGGCCGTAGCGGACAAACTGGCTGAAAAACACGGAGGCACCATCGTCACCGTGAAGGATTCCGTATTCTCCAGGCTGGACACGCTTAAAAAAATGGCTCCCCGCTTCATGGCCGTCGTCGCGCGCCCGGAGGAAATAGACCGGGTGCTGGTGAATGACCTGCACCGCCTGAGCCGCCGGCTGGACGACGACCCTTACGGAGACTGTATCTGGGGCATTGTCACAGGATACACCCCCCAGGCCGCCATGAGAATAGCCTCTGCAACGAAGCCTCTCGTCATCAGCCGCGCCATGGGAACAACCAATGTGGATTCCTCCCGGTTCAAAGACAGCATGAGCATCACGGACTGGCAGCCCTTCCAATACCTGGAACAGCATGGTTCCAAGGGCAAAGTGACGCCGGCTTTCTACACGAAAGGCCTGAAAGAACAGGACAAGGGGGATGAAACCACGCTGGGCGTAACGCCCAAGCTTATGGAATACTGGAAACGTTATTCCCCGCAGCTCTTCGTAACGGCCTCCCACGCAACCCAGTTTAATCTGGAAATGCCCTTCGGCAAGGGCCTCATCGTTTCCGGTAACAACCGGTTCTACGCGCTGGACAAAAAACAGTTCAGGGAATTCACCACTTTTTTGCGCGGCGTGCTCTTCAACGGAAAGGAAGACGACCTGCTCTCCTTCCTTAATAGAATTAAAGCGCCGGTGATTGAAACCAGGCCGGTTCCGGCAGTCTGGGTCGCGGCGGGGAACTGCTTGATCGGAGATGCCAAGAAGACGAAAAATTCCATGGCTGTCACCGCCCTAAGCCGCTACGGTTTCAACCAGCTGGTAGGCTACACCGTCCCTTCCTGGTATGGCAAGGGCGGCTGGGGGACGCTAGGCCTTCTGTTCAGCAACCATGACGCCTCCAGCCTGGCGGAAGCCTGGTATTTGAACAACCAGTTCATTCTGGATGAGACCATGACCCGCTTCCCCAAGCTCATGGACGTCCATTTCAACTCCCCGGATATCAATGGAATCAAGAATGATCCGGACTTTGCCAGGGGCATGAACTCCGCCGGATACGGCATGGGCAAGGACCAGCTGGGGCTTATCCACGATCGGGATACCGTGGCCTTTTACGGAGACCCCGCCTGGACGGCGCGCCTGGACGAATCCCGGGCTCCGTCCCCGTGGCATATCGACTGGAATGACCCGGCAGATGCCTCCAAAGGGTTCACCGTCACAGCCAACAAAGACGCCAAAGGTCGCCTGGGAGTCTGGTTCCCCAATCGGATCAACGCCGGCAAGGCCACCGTCACCATTGGAGGAACTGCCACTCCCATTGAAAAGGCAGGCCTGCTGACCAACGACTTCCTGCTGCTCCGGGAACTGGAACTCAAAAAGGGAGAAAAAGCCGTCGTGGAAATGGAATAAGCGTGGAAGAAAAACAAGTTGCAGGGATTTTTCCCCTTCCGTCGGCGGCCAAATATCCGGCCGCCGCTCTTTTTCCATAGACAAGCAGCCTCCAAACATGGATACTCCCGATAATCAATCCACCCTATGACTGATTACTCCATTTTCTTTATCATCGCCGTAGTAGCGACGGGCGTGGGAGCGCTCCTGTTTCTCCTGTCCCTGTTCGGGCTGGGGGAACATGATCTGGACTTTGATGCGGATTCCGGCGGAGCGGACGTAGGGTTGCTGTCCATCAAATCCGGCATCGGCTTTTTTCTGGGCTTCGGCTGGGGCGGCGTGCTCGCCCAGGGTCTGGACTGGGGGATGGCCGCTTCCCTGGCGGCGGCTTTTTTCACCGGCGTGCTGATGTTCCTGATCATCGGCATCTCCATGCGTTTCATTATGAGCCTTAAATCAGACGGCACCCTGAATTATGAAACCCTCAAGGGAATGACCGGCTCCGTTTACATCAGCATTCCCGGAAACCTCCAACGCGGCGGACAAGTTACAATCGCCCATCCCAGCCAGCTGCTGTACCTCCCTGCCGTTCAGGAAGGGGAACATCCCCTGCCCTCCGGAACCCCGGTGGAAGTGGTAGCCGTCACTGCGGGAATCGTCACCGTCAAACCTCTTCATTAACAAACACCCCAATCATCATACCCCAAGACGACTATGGACAAAATCATCCCCATCGCCATTCTGGTTCTCTTCATCATTCTGACCGCTTCCTGGCTGTTCAGCCGCTACCGCATGTGCCCTCCGGACAAAATCCTCATCGTCTTCGGGAAAGTAGGCACAGGCCAGCCGGCCAAATGTTACCACGGCGGCTCCACCTTCGTGCTTCCGGTTCTCCAGTCCTATAGCTACCTGGATCTAAACCCTATCAATATTGACGTGCCCCTCCAAGGAGCCCTTTCCTCTCAGAACATACGCGTGGATGTACCCTCCTCCTTCATCGTGGGCATCTCCACCCTTCCTGAAATCATGCAGAACGCCGCTGCGCGCCTGCTGGGCCGTTCCCGGGAAGAAATCCGCAACCTGGCCGCGGAAATCATCATGGGGCAGATGCGCGTGGTGATTGCCTCCATGACCATTGAGGAAATCAACTCCGACCGCGAAAAACTCATCAAGGGCATCACGGAAGGCGTGGACGTGGAACTGCACAAAGTGGGCCTCCATCTCATCAACGCCAATATCACGGACATCCAGGACGCTTCCGGCTACATCAACGCCCTGGGCAAGGAAGCCGCTGCGCGCGCCATCAATGACGCCACCATCAAAGTGGCGGAAGAAACGCGCCGCGGGGAAATCGGCAAAGCGGAAGCGGAAAAGGACCAGACCATCCAGGTGGCGAACGCCCGCGCCATCGCCATTGAAGGCCAGAACGAAGCCCAGATTAAAATTGCGGAATCCGCCGCCAAGCTGCAAGTGAAGCAGGCGGAGGCCAAAAAGCTGGCGGAAGTGGCCCAGAAGGTGCAGGAGGCTAAAACCCTGGAAGAAGCCTACCAGGCGGAAAAAGAAGCGGAATTAAAGCGCGCGGAACGCGAACGCGCCACGCAGGAAGCCAACATCCTGGTAACGGCCCGCATTGAAAAGAGCCAGCGCGAAGTGCAGGCCCAGGCCACGGCGGAAGTACTCAAACTGGAACAGGAAGGCAAGGCGCAGGCTCTGCTCATCCAGCGCAGGGCGGAAGCGGAAGCCATCCGCCAACTGGCGGATGGCGAAGCCCAGGCTACCCTCCTGAAGAAAAAGGCGGAAGGGGAAGGCATGGAAATGGTGGGACGCGGTGAAGCGGCCGCGATTGAAGCCGTGCTGGAAGGCAAGGCCCGCGGTTTTCAGCAGATCGTCCAGGCGGCAGGTTCTTCCGAGGCCGCTTCCAACCTGCTGGTGACGGAACAGCTTACCAAGATTGTGGAGCTCCAGTCCGGTGCCATTAAGGGGTTGAAATTCGACAAGGTAGTCGTCATGGGCAATGGAGGGAACTCCTCTGTGGGAGGATTCGTCCAGAATCTGGTAACGGATACGCTGCCCCTTCATGAACTCGGCAAAAGCGTAGGGCTGGAATTGCCCGCTTTTCTGGGCAAACCCATGGAACTGTCTCTTATACACATCTGACGCTGCCGACGA